>Ga0116226_10000053_pt1 | contig 79522 bp, 76 predicted proteins | sample S1TSphfallax_FD_89692 | JGI IMG/M metagenome (GOLD analysis project Ga0116226, IMG submission 89692) | Host-associated microbial communities from peat moss isolated from Minnesota, USA - S1T2_Fa - Sphagnum fallax MG | ecosystem: Host-associated > Plants > Peat moss > Unclassified | place: USA... | reverse complement strand
GCCGCTTGATGCGGGAGAGGCGCTGGTGGATCTGGAAGTTGAGGTCCCTCGGCATCGAGGCGTGCCCGAGGTAGATCTGCTGGGTCACGAACCCGAGCAGGTAGAACAGCGCGACGGAGAACCTCGCGGCGGCAGTGGGGGTTGGGGGAGCGGGCGGGGCTGCGTCGGTCACGGCGGGAAGATAGGATTACTGACACGTCGATGTCAAGTGTAATTAACGTGTCCGTTGTCTTTTCTGACGCTTGGTGCGGTCCCTTGGATCGCCGGGTCTGGGCACGGCGATGACGAGTTCTTTTTGATTCAATAGGATGGGTGTAGGGTGGGCTTCAGCCCACCATCGGGCGTACGTTAGGTGGGCTGAAGCCCACCCTACAGCTAGGTGCGGTCCCGTGGATCGGCGGGTCTGGGCCCGGCGATGACGAGTTCTTTTTGATTCAATAGGATGGGTGTAGGGTGGGCTTCAGCCCACCATCGGGCGCACGTTAGGTGGGCTGAAGCCCACCCTACAGCTTGGTGCGGTCCCATGGATCGCCGGGTCTGGGCCCGGCGATGACGAATTGACGGCGAATCAACGGGTTGTTGTGTAGGGCGGAAAAGCGCAGCGCCTTCCGCCAGCGCAAGGTGCCGCCGGGACATGCTCTCTGTCGGCCCCCGGCACCGTTTGTGGGCGGGATGGCTGCGACGGCGGAAGGCGCGTGGCTTTCCGCCATACGCCCAATTTCCCCCGCACGGCTTGCCCGCCAGGAAGGTCGCGGATATGGCGTGGGGAAACGCGAGAAGATCTACCCTGCCCTCTCCCGTCCACCTGATCGGCGCCAGCGGCCGGACCGGTGCCGCGCTGATGCGCCGCCTGCTGGCCGCCGGCATTCCGGTGCAGCCGGTGGTGCGCGACGCCGCGCGCTGGGCGGTCGCACGGCCGCCGCGCGAGGGGCTGCTGGCCGAGGCGGAGACCGCCGACCTCGCCGACACGCAAGCGATGCGCGCGGTTCTGGCAGGCGCCACCAGGATCGTCTCGACGGCGCACGCGCGCACCACGGCGCTGCTGCTGGCGGCGGCGCCGGCCGGGGCGCGGCTGGTGCTGCTGGGCAGCACGCGGCGCTTTACCCGGTGGCCGGACGAGCACGGCCGAGGCGTGATCGATGGCGAGGCGACATTCCTCGCCAGCGGGCGGCCCGGCGTGATGCTGCACCCGACGATGATCTACGGCGCCGCCGGCGAGGACAACGTGCAGCGGCTCGCCGCCCTGCTGCGCCGGCTGCCGGTGGCACCGCTGCCCGGCGGCGGCCGGGCGCTGGTGCAGCCGATCCACCAGGACGACCTCTCCGCCGCGATCCTGGCCGCGCTGGAGGTGCCGTGGACCCGGCCGACGACGCTGGTGCTCGCCGGGCCGGACCCGGTCAGCTACGCCGATTTCGTCCGCGCCGTTGCCGCCGCCGCCGGACTGAAGCCGCCGCGCATCGTGGCTGTGCCGATGGGGCCGCTGCTGGCGCTGGCCCCCCTCGCCTCCCGCCTGCCCGGCCTGCGGCGCGTCTCCGCCGGCGAAATCAGGCGGCTCGGCGAGGATAAGGCGTTTGACGTTTCGCCGATGTTTGCCACACTCGGCATCCGTCCCATGCCGCTGCAACAGGGGCTTGCCCGCACCTTCTCCCGCTAGGGGCTCCCGATAGGGGAATTGCCATGCCGATCATCAACCGCATCGCCGACTTCCACGACGACATGACCGCCTGGCGGCAGGATTTCCACATGCACCCGGAGATCGGGTTCGAGGAACACCGCACGAGCGCCGTCGTCGCCGACAAGCTGCGCGACTTCGGGGTCGACGAGGTGGTCACGGGCATCGCCCAGACCGGCGTGGTCGGTGTCATCAAGGGCAGGAGACCCGGCGAGGCGATCGGGCTGCGCGCCGACATGGACGCGCTGCCGATCCTGGAGGAAACCGGACTGCCGTACGCCAGCAAGACCCCCGGCACGATGCACGCCTGCGGCCATGACGGCCATACGACGATGCTGCTCGGCGCCGCCCGCTACCTGGCCGAGACCCGCAATTTCGCCGGCACCGTCTACGTGATCTTCCAGCCCGCGGAGGAAAATTCCGGCGGCGGCAAGGTGATGGTGGACGAGGGGCTGTTCAGCCGCTTCCCGATGCGGATGGTGTTCGGGATGCACAACTGGCCGGTGATCCCGGCCGGCGTGTTCGCGTGGCGGCACGGGCCGGTGATGGCGGCGTGCTCGAACTTCGAGATCAAGGTGACCGGGCGCGGCGCCCACGCGGCGCAGCCGCACACCGGCACCGACCCGATCCTCGTCGCCGCCCACATCGTCACCGCGCTGCAAAGCATCGTCGCGCGAAATCTGGAGCCGGTGGAGACCGGCGTGGTCACGGTCGGCTCGATCCACGGCGGCAACGCCAACAACGTGATTCCGGAGACGGTGGTGATGACCGGGACGACGCGCTGGTTCTCGGACGCCGTCGGCGACATGCTGGAAGCGGCCGTCACGCGCGTCGCCACCAGCACCGCCGACGCGTTCGGGGCGCGGGCGGAGGTCGACTATCACCGCAAATACATCGCGACCGTGAACGACCCCGAGGCGACCGACCTCGCCGCCGCCGCCGCGCGCTCGGTCGCGGGCGAGGCGCGGGTGGTGCCGATGGTCAAACCGACGATGGGGGCCGAGGATTTCTCGTTCATGCTGGCGGCCAAGCAGGGCTGCTACATCATGCTCGGCGCCGGCCGGGGCACCGGCGACGCGATGGTGCATCACCCGAAATACGACTTCAACGACGCGATCCTGCCGGTCGGCGCGAGCTACTGGGCGACGCTGGCCGAGCAGTTGCTGCCGGCGGGGTAGCGGCGTCGCGAAAGATTGTCGGGCCGGCGACGTGGCCCGAGGGTCCGGGGGCGCGCCGGCGGGGACGGCGCGACCCCATATCCGCACGGAGGGCGACGATGCGCCCACCCATCGGCGGAGGACCAGAACGATGCCCAGCACCGAAACCGACAATCCCCTGGCGCCATCGGAGGCGCATCTGCGCCGCATCCGGGCGCGCGCCCGTCACATGTGGGAACAGGAGGGCAAGCCCGCCGGCCAGGAGGATGCGTACCTGGAACGGGCGCGGGAACTGGACGCGATCGAGACCAGCCCTGCCGGCCTGCTGCCGAACCCGGCGGTCGCCCACCCCGATCGGGCCCCCGATGCGCCGGTGATCGACGAGGCGAAGCTGCAAGAGAATCTCGGCGAGTTTCCGGGGCTTTTGACCGACCAGGGCGACACCATGCCGACCCCCGAGAGCCGCGAGATCGCGCGCGAGTTTCGCGAGGGCGAGCGGTAAAGGCGGCGACCGGCCGGCCTAACCCCTCGGCGCATCCGCCGCAGCCGCCGCCGGCGCGGGGTCTGGCGCGTCTGGCGGCTTGGGCGGCTGACCTGGCTTGCCGTCCCGCGCGCCGCCCCGGCCGATGGCGAACCCGCTGATGCCGGACAGGATGGGCAGCCCGGCCTCCGCCGAGATCACGCGCAGGATCAGCAGCACGCTGACGGCCATGATCAGGAACAGTGAGATCACGATCTGGCCGTAGGAGCTCCAGAATTCGTTGACCCGGGCGTGGTCGTCCTCGCCACGGCGCTCGTCCGCGTGCGCGATGTTGAAGTCGAGGAAGCGCCGCAGCAGGGAATACAGAATTAAAATGATGAGGATGCAGACAAAGAACACGATCAGCAACGCCAGCAACAATGGCGAGCCGAAATCGACGCCCTTCGTCAGGTCGACCGAGCCGACGAGCGACACGCCGCCCTCCGACTTTGCCGCGCCGGTCGCCGGCTGAGCCAGGGCATCGGACACCAGCCACCGCATCCGCCGCCCCCGCCGAAGATTTACTCGGAAAACGTATCATCGCGCCGGGGGCGAACAATAGCATTTCCGGGGCCCGGAATCACTTGTCGCGTCACTCGGTGATACTTCGAACCAGATCGCAACGCGCATTAGAGCGCCCTTAACCTTTCGCCTTCATGACCTGTCCGAGAGGGCATCTATCCGCCCGCAACGGATCGCCGGTCCGGCGTCGAGGGAGTGCATCCATGTCGTTGTTCAAAGCTGTCGCGCCGGCCGCCCTGCTGGCCGCGACGGTCGTGCTCGGCGCGCCCGCGCTGGCGCAGACCACGGCCAGCGTCACCGTGACCGCCGGCACCAGCCTCGCCACCATTCCCGCGAGCGCCTTCGGCCTGAACACCGCCGTCTGGGACGGCAATTTGACCGACAGCGTCATACCCTCGTTGCTCTACAACGCCGGCATCACCGCGCTGCGCTATCCCGGCGGCTCGACCTCGGACACCTACAACTGGCAGACCAACTCGATCGTGCCCGGGCTGGGCGGCTATGCCAACCCGAACAACGGCTTCGACGCCTTCATGACGGTCGCCAACAAGGCCGGCGCGTCGCCGATCATCACCATCAACTACGGCTCGGGCAGCACCGGCAGCGGCGGCGGCACGCCGGCGTTCGCCGCGCAATGGGTGCAGTACGCCAACATCACCAAGGCATACGGCGTCAAATACTGGGAGATCGGCAACGAGGTCTACGGCAACGCCGAGTATGGCGGAAACTGGGAGACCGATCTGCACACCGCGCACGACCCGAGCACGTACGGCACCAACGTCGCGGCCTTCGTGACCGCGATGAAGGCGGTCGATCCGACGATCAAGGTCGGTGCGGTGATTGCCGCCCCCGGCAATTGGCCGGACGGCGTCTCGCCCGACTGGAACAGCAACGTGCTCGCGAAATGCGGCAGCGTGATCGACTTCGTGATCGTCCACTGGTACCCGCAGGCGCCGGGCTGGGAGTCCGACGCCGGCCTGCTGGCGGCGCCGCAAAGCGGTGTCAGCGGCAACGGCCCGAACATCGCCACGATGATGACCAAGGTCAAAGCGCTGATCGCCCAGTACGGCGGCGCCAACGCCTCGAAAATCCAGATCCTGGTCACCGAGACGAACTCCGTCGCGTCGAACGAGGGCAAGCAGTCCGTCAGCCTCGTCAACGCGATGTTCCTGGCCGACGACGTGACGACGTGGCTGGAGAACGGCGCGGCCAACGTCGACGTGTGGGATTTGCAGAACGGCGGCAACACCGGCGGCAACAATTCGTCCAGCCTGTACGGCAACACCAGCTACGGCGATTACGGCCTGATCTCGAGCGGTAACGACGGCGAGCCGGCGGCGGACACCCCGTTGCCGCCCTATTACGGCATCCAGATGCTGAGCAAGCTGGGCAAGGCCGGGGACACGCTGGTTTCCTCCAGCTCCAGCAACAGCCTGCTGACGGTTCACGCGGTCAAGCAGGCCAGCGGCAACCTGGCCCTGCTGCTGATCAACAAGGACCCGAGCAACACGACCACCGCCACCGTGTCGCTCGCCGGCTTCACGCCCGCCGCGACCGGCACCAGCTATACGTTCGGCAAGACCAGCAGCGTCATCGGCTCGGCGAGCGTCAGCGGGCTCGGGACCAGCTTCCAGGTCAGCGCCGCGCCTTACTCGCTGACGACCATCGTGCTGACGCCTTCGAGCGGCACGGTGACGCCGAGCTACACGGTCGCCGCGAGCCCGAGCAGCCTGTCGCTGGCACAGGGCGCCAGCGGCGCCGCCACGATCGCGGTCGCCCCGTCCGGCGGCTTCACCAGCGCGGTGAGCTTCGCGGTCAGCGGCGTGCCGAGCGGCGTGACCGCCAGCTTCAGCCCCGCCTCCACGACCGGCTCGACCACGCTGAGCTTCAGCGTCGGCAGCGCCGCCAAGGCCGGCACCAGTGTGATGACCGTCACCGGCACCAGCGGCTCGCTCTCCGCCACCACGACGGTCGCGCTGACCGTCACCGCGACGCCGACGCCGGGCTTCACGCTGTCCGACAGCCCGGGATCGCTGGCGCTGGCCGCGGGCGGCAGTGCCACGTCGGCCATCACGATCGCCCGTACCGGCGGCTTCACCGGCGCGGTGTCACTGGCCACCAGCGGGCTGCCGGCCGGCGTGACCGCCAGCCTCAGCACGGCCAGCACGACGGGCGCCAGCAGCACGCTGACGCTGACGGCCGCCAGCGGCATGGCGACGGCCACCGGCAGCATCGTCGTCACCGGCACGAGCGGGTCGCTGACCAAGACCGTGACCCTGCCGGTGACGATCAGCGGGCCGAGCGGCGGTGGCGGCAATGGCACCGGCGGCGGAAAGGCGAGCGTCGCCGGCGTCGTCGCGCAGAACTCCGCCTGGTTCGACGAGGACAACGTGGTGCTGACAACCAGCACCCCGATCACCGCGATGACGCTGACGATCATGGTGCCGACGACCAACGTGCAATACGGCAGCCAGTGGAACTCCGTGGGCTCGCAGATCGTGCAGAGCCATGCGACCGGGCCGAAGATCGCCTACGGGTTCGCGCTGGCCAGCGGCCAGACGATGCGGGCCGGCTCCTACACGTTCGCCGCCCAGATGTCCGGTAACGGCAAGGCGCACGCGGCCAGCGGCGATAGCTGGATCATGACCTATACCGCCGGCGGCGTGACCAGCACGGTGTCGGGTTCGTTCTCGCAGAGCTCTGCGGCGGCGAAGGCGGCCGTTGCCAGCAGGGCGGTTGCGTCCCGCCGGTAATTCGGCGGGCGCGGCTACTTCGCGGTCTTGGCCAGGTCCTGGTCCACCCGCACCGGCAGCAGCAGCGTCGTCGAGACAGGCGCCGCCGGAGAGCAGTCCGGCGGCGCCTTCGTGCAGGACACGCTGGTGAGCGCCACGACGGTGTCGGCGGCGAAGTCCTCGCCGTAGCGCGGGTCGATCTGGATGGAGACGCCGTACAGCAGCACCAGCCTCGGTCCGTCGGCCGGGGGGTTCGCCAGCGGTGCGACGTTGCTGTAGCTCTGGCCGGCGTAGTTGATCAGCACGCCGTCCTTGCTGAAGATGCCGACGTTCGCTGCGACGCCTTGCAGCACGTTCGCGCGGGCCGAGACGATGCAGGCCGAAATGGTGATAAGGCCGCCGCTGCCGGTCGGATGGAAATGCACGTCGCGCATCGCCGGGTCAGGGCTGCCCGCAGGCAGCGGGCGCAGGCAGGCTTCGGAATAGGCAGGCTCCGCCGCGTGCGCGGGGCGGGCGGAAGCGAGCGCCCCCAAAGCCACGAATGCGCAGGCGACAAGGCGGCTCAACGACATACGAACGTCCCCCTGGGCGGCAAGTATCGCGAGCGGACGCTAGCCGGGCGGGCGGCGATGCGCAACGAAGCGAAAGTGAATAGCGGCTGACAAAAGGGGCGCGCGCCTTCGCCAGCCGCCCGGGGAAAGGATGCCGTTCCGGCGCCTACCCCGCCGCCGCGACCGCGCGCTTGGCCATCACGTCAACCAGGTGGGCGCGATAGGCGGCGCTGCCGTGGATGTCGCTGTTCATGTCGTCGGCCGACGTCTTGACGGAAGCCAGCGCCGCCGGCGACCAGTTGGTGGCGAGGGCCGCCTCGGCCGCCGCGTGCCGGAACACGCCGCCCTGGCCGGCACCGGTGACGGCCACGCGCACGCCCTTGGGCCCCTTGGCCACGAACACACCCACCATCGCATAGCGCGAGGCCGGATTGGGGAATTTGACGTACGCTGCCTTCTCGGGAATCGGGAACTCGACCGCGATGATGATCTCGCCGGGTTCGAGCGCGGTCGAGAACATGCCCTGGAAGAAATCGTCCGCCGCGATCGAGCGGCGGTCGGTCTTGATCGTCGCCCCCAGCGCCAGCACGGCGGAGGGATAGTCGGCCGTCGGATCGTTGTTGGCGAGCGACCCGCCGATGGTGCCGCGATAGCGCACCGCGCGGTCGCCGATATGGCTTGCCAGCGAGGCGAGCGCCGGGATTGCCTTCGCCACTTCCGACGAGGTCGCCACGGTGACGTGCGTCGTGGTCGCGCCGATCGTCACCGCCGAGGCCGTCACGGTGATGCCGGACAGGCCCAGCTTGGTCAGATCGACCACGGTCGACGGCTTGTTCAGCCGCTGCTTCAAGACCGGGATCAGCGTCATGCCGCCGGAGAGTGCCTTGGCCTCCGGGTCCGCCAGCAGCTTCACGGCCTCCGCGACGCTCGACGGCTTTTGGTACGCGAAATCGTACATCGGGTGGTCCCTTCTATTCCGCGGCCATCGCGGGGCGGCCGGCGTTGACGATCGACCAGATTTTCTCGGGGCTGGCCGGCATGTTCATGTGGCGCACGCCATACTCCTTCAGCGCATCGACGACGGCGTTGATCACAGCCGGCGGCGAGCCGATGGCTCCGACCTCGCCGCAGCCCTTGGCGCCGAGCGGGTTGTGGGTGCAGAGCGTGTTCTCGGTGGCGACCGAGAAATTCGGCAGGTTGTCGGCGCGCGGCATCGTGTAGTCCATGAAGCTGCCGCTGAGCAGTTGGCCCTCGCCATCATAGACGGCGTTTTCAAGCAGCGCCTGGCCGATGCCCTGGGCGACGCCGCCTTGCACCTGGCCCTCGACGATCATCGGGTTGATCACCCGGCCCACGTCATCGACCACGGTGAAGTTCAGGACCGAGGTCACGCCGGTCTCCGGGTCGATTTCGACCTCGCAGATGTGGCAGCCGCCTGGGAAGGTGAAATTCTTCGGGTCGTAGAACGCCGTCTCGTCGAGCCCAGGCTCCAGTTCCTCGATCGGGTAGTTGTGCGGCACGTAGGCGGTCAGCGCGATCTCGCCGAAGGTTTTCGCACGGTCGGTGCCGGCGACGGTGAACTTGCCGTCCTTGAACTCGATGTCGTCGATGTCGGCTTCCAGCAGGTGCGCCGCGATCTTGCGGCCCTTCAGGATGATCTTGTCCATCGCCTTGACCATCGCCGAGCCGCCGACCGCGAGGCTGCGGCTGCCGTAGGTGCCCATGCCGAACGGGATTTTTGACGTGTCGCCATGAACGACATCGACGTTGGCGAACGGCACGCCGAGCTGCTCGGTGACGAGCTGCGCCAGCGTCGTCTCGTGCCCCTGGCCGTGGCTGTGCGTGCCGGTGAACACGGTGACGCTGCCGGTGGGATGCACGCGGATGTTGGCGACCTCGTACAGGCCGGCGCGGGCGCCGAGGGCGCCGGCCACCTTCGAGGGCGCGATGCCGCAGGCCTCGACATAGGTGGACATGCCGATGCCGCGCAGCTTGCCGCGCGCCTTCGAAGCCGCGCGCCGCGCCGGGAAATCGGCCCACGCCGCCGCCTTCATCGCGACATCGAGCGTCGCGATGTAGTCGCCGCTGTCATATTGCAGCGCCACCGGCGTCTGGTACGGGAACGCATCGCGCGGGATGAAGTTCTTGCGGCGCAATTCGACGCGGTCGATGCCGGTCTCTTGCGCCGCGACATCGACGAGCCGTTCGAGCAGGAACGTCGTCTCCGGCCGGCCGGCGCCGCGATAGGCATCGACCGGCACGGTGTTGGTGAACACCGCCTTGACCTCGGAATAGATCACCGGCGTCGCATACACGCCCGCCAGCAACGTGGCCGACAGATAGGTCGGGATCGCCGGCGCGAAGGTGGACAGGTACGCGCCCATGTTGGCGTAGGTGTGGACCTTCAGCGCCAGGAATTTTCCCGACGCATCGAGCGCGAGTTGCGCCGTGCTGACATGGTCGCGGCCATGCGCGTCGCTGACGAAGCTTTCCGAGCGATCGGCGGTCCACTTCACCGGTTTCCTGAGCTTGCCGGCGGCCCAGGTGACCAGCGCTTCCTCGGCATAATGATAGATCTTGCTGCCGAAGCCGCCGCCCACGTCGGGCGCGACGACCCGCAGCTTGTGCTCGGGGATGGAGAGCACGAAGGCGCCCATCAGCAGCCGGATCACATGCGGGTTCTGGCTGGTGGTGTATAACGTGTAGTCGCCGCTCGACGGGTCGTAGTCGCCCAGCGCCGCGCGCGGCTCCATCGCGTTCGGCACCAGCCGGTTGTTTTCCAGTTCCAGCGTGACGATCTTGGCGGCCGAGGCGAAGGCGGCGTCGGCTGCCGCCTTGTCGCCGAGATGCCAATCGTAGCAGAGATTGCCGGCGGCCCCCTCATGCACCAGCGGTGCCCCCGGAGCGACGGCGGCGGCGATGGAGGCGACGGCGGGCAGATCTTCCAGTTCGATCGCCAGCAGTTCGGCCGCGTCCTTGGCATGCTGCTTGGTGTCGGCGATCACCACCGCGATCGGGTCGCCGACATGGCGCACCCGGCCCTCGGCGAGCACCGGATGCTTGGGCTCGGCCATCGGGGTGCCGTCTTTGGAATGGACCTGCCAGCCGCACGGCAGCCCGCCGATGGCGGCGAGGTCGGCCGCAGTGAACACCGCAACCACGCCGGGCGCGGCCTTGGCCGCATCGGTCCCGATCGAGACGATTTTTTCGTGCGGGCGGTCGCTGCGCTTGAAGACCGCGTGCAACTGGCCGGGACGGTTGATGTCGTCGGTGTAGTTGCCGGCGCCAGAGATGAAGCGCAGATCCTCCTTGCGACGGACCGATGCGCCGATGCCTTGAAATGGTGCGTTCATTGTCAGCCCCCTCCCGTTCCGCGCGTCGCAGGGCGTTGGCGTCGCGCGGCTTTTGTTTGTTTTACTCGGCGGCGGCGGCCAACTGCTTGCCATGCATGACCGGCCACGCGGCGGCGATGGCCTTGACGATGTTGTGGTAGCCGGTGCAGCGGCAGATGTTGCCCTCGAGCCCGTCGCGGATTTCCTGCTCGGTCAGTCCGTCCGGGTGCGTCGTCACCAGATCGATCGCGGTCATCACCATGCCGGGGGTGCAGAACCCGCATTGCAGGGCGTGATATTCGCGAAACGCCTCCTGCATCGGGTGTAACGTGCCGTCGGCGGCGGCGAGGCCCTCGATCGTCGTCACCGTGCTGCCATCGACCTGCAACGCGAGCGTGGTGCAGGACTTGATCGCCTTGCCGTCGACATGCACGACGCAGGCGCCGCACTGGCTGGTGTCGCAGCCGACATGCGTGCCGGTCAGCGCCAGTTTCTCGCGCAGCACTTCAACCAGAAGCGTGCGCCCCTCCACCTCGACCGATGCGGCCTTGCCGTTCACCGTCAGGGTCACATGAGGCATCGTTCTCTCCCTATCGTGCCGATCTCGTCAGCGCCGTCGGCGGTGAACCAACGCCCTCCGGCCGCGTCGCGTTGGCCGGAGTGTTCGCACCACGCCCACGCCCGGTCAAGGCGGAGGTCGGCGTAAACCGTGGTTTGTCAATACGTTATAGTTGTTCGGCTATAACGCTGGGCAAAGAGTGGCTTCCCTTCCTTCGCGCCATTGGTTAAGGCGCGCGCGTGCAAGACCTCCTCTCCCGCGTCCTGCCGGCCGAGCGCGTGGCGCTGGCGTTGCAGTTCCTGCGCTTCGGCGTCGTCGGCGTGGTCGGGTTCGTGGTGACGACACTCGTCGTATACGCGACACGGCCGATCATCGGAAACTATGCCGCGATCGTACCCGGCTTTCTGGTCGCGGCGACCGGCAACTGGGTGCTCAACCGGATCTGGACCTTCCGCGGGCATGGCAGTGCCCGCCTGCCGCTGCACCACGAATGGGCGCTGTTCATCGGCAGCAACATGATTGGATTCGCACTCAACGCGGCGGTGTACTGGACGCTGATCGCCGTGAGTCCGCTGTGCGCGGAGAACCCGGTGATCGCGCTGATCTTCGGCACGCTCGTCGGCATGTTCGCCAATTTCTTTCTGTCGCGGCGTGTGGTGTTCCGATGACCGGCCGCGCCAAGTCGCCGGAAGCTTGACGCCGCCGCGCGTGCGCGCGAGCAAGGCGGGTGCGCCGCTTGCTCCCCCTGTCGCTGCTCGCGCTGGTTGCCGCCACGCCGCTTGCGCCCGCGCCGGATACTCCAGCGCCGGGGCCGCTGCGGATCGTCGGCGAACGGACGGCCGGCTGCATCGCCGGCGCGGTGCGGCTGCCTGACAGCGCACCGGGGCTGCGAACCGTCCGCGGCTCCAGGAGCAGCTTCTGGGGCGCGCCCACGACCATCGCAGCGCTGCTCGACCTCGGCCGGCGGGCGCAGGCAGCGGGGCTCACCGACCTGTACATGGGCGACATCTCGCGCCCGCGCGGCGGCCCGATTCCGGGCGGGCACATGAGCCACCAGATGGGCATCGACGCCGACGTGTTCCTCGACCTCTCTCCGCGCGCGGCGCTGACGCGGGCGGAGCGGGAGGCGTGGGAGCCGCCGAGCATGGTTCGCCCGGACGGGCGCGCGGTGAACGACCTGTTCGGGCCGCCGCAGATCACCCTGCTGCGTCTGGCGACCGAGATACCTGGAGTCGACAGACTCCTCGTCAATCCGGCGATCAAGCGGGCACTGTGCGAGCGCGTTGCCGGCGACCGCACCTGGCTGCGATGGGTCCGGCCCTGGTGGGGGCACGCCAGCCACATGCACATCAATTTCCGCTGCCCGCCGGGCCAGCCGCTGTGCCCGGCGCGCCCACCGCCGCCGCCGCCGGGGGACGGCTGCGACGCCAGCCTGCAATGGTGGTTCGACCAGCTCGACCAGCCGCCGAGTCCGCCTGGGCCGGCCGCGACACCGCCGGCGCCGCCGGCCGCCTGCCGAGCCATTCTGGAATGAAGTTCGACCGTATTTCGCTCGCCGCCGCCGCCGCCGGGATTTCGACGTTTCTCAACCTCTACACGCCGCAGGCCGTGCTGCCCTCGATCGCGGCGACGTTCGGCGTGCCGGTGGCGAAAACGGGGCTGACGATCACCGCGTCGCTGCTGGCCGTGGCGCTGGTCGCGCCGTTTGCGGGGGCGATCTCCGACGTGTTCGGGCGCAAGCGGCTGATCGTCGGCGCGGCGCTGGCGGTGACGGTGCCCACGGTGCTGGTGGCCTTCAGTGCCAACCTGCACGAGATGCTGATCTGGCGCTTCATCCAGGGATTGCTGCTGCCGTTCGTCTTCGCCGTCACCGTCGCCTACATCGGCGAGGAATGCGAAGGCCCGGCGGCCATCCGTGCGGCGGGCGTGTATTCCTCGGGCGCGATTCTGGGCGGCTTCTCCGGGCGGTTCGTCGCCGGGATCGCGGCGGGGTTCGGTGGCTGGCGCCTGGGGTTTCTGGCCGCCGCCGCGCTGACCGGGCTGGCCGCGATCGCGGTCGCCATCCTGCTGCCGCGCGAGAAGAAATTCCGGCGCGTGAGCGGGGGCGTCGGCGCGATGCTGCGTGGCTGGCAGTCGCATGTCCGAAACAAGCGGCTGTGGGGTACCTGCGCCGTCGGGTTCGGGATGCTGTTCACCATCGTCGCCACCTTCACCTACGTGAATTTCCGCCTGAGCGCGCCGCCGTTCGGCCTGTCGCCGGCGGCGCTGGGCTCGGTGTTCACGGTCTATCTGGTGGGCGTCGTGACGACGCCGCTGGCGACGCGGCTGGCGGTGCGGATCGGGCGGGGTTGGACGGCGGCACTGGCAACTTCGGTCGCGACGACCGGCCAGTTGCTGACGCTGGCGCCGTCGCTGCCGATGGTGATCGCAGGGCTAGCCTGCACCAGCGCCGGGCTGTTCGTGGCGCAGGCGCTGGCGCTGGGTTTCGTCGGCGTCGCTGCTCCGCGCGCGCGATCCAGCGCTGTCGGCATGTATGTGACCGTCTACTACACCGGCGGCGCGCTCGGCGCGGTGCTGCCGGGAGCGTTGTGGCGCGGCTACGGCTGGCCGGGCTGCGTCGCACTGGCGTGTGTGGCGATCCTTGGGATGGGCGGGGCGGCCATCGCGACGTTCCGCGAGCCGCGTGCGGTAACGTGAGCCCATCGTATGGCAACGGCCCGCCCGCGCCCCATATGCCGCCCGACGGGCCAGATCGGCACACCGTCGATGCGACGCAACAGGGGAACAGCACCATGAGCTACACTGCCCACGCCACCACCGTCGGTGGACGCAACGGCCATGTCGAGACCAGCGACGGGTTGCTGAAGGCCGACCTATCGGTCCCGAAGGACCTTGGCGGACCGGGCAAGCCCGGCACCAGCAACCCCGAGCAGTTCTTTGCCGCCGGCTATTCCGCCTGCTTCGGCGGTGCCGTGGACTATGCGGCGCATCTGGAGAAGGTGAAGGTCGGCCCGGTGACCGTGACCGCCGACGTGACCATTCACGCCGGTCCGGCCGGATTCAACCTGTCGGTGGTGCTGAAGACCCATGTCGAGGGCGTCGATAATGCGACCGCCGAGCGCCTGGCGCACAAGGCGCATAACGAGATCTGCCCCTACTCCAAAGCCACACGCAACAATGTCGAAGTGACGATCGAGATCGTCTGAGCGCGGGTCGTGGCGGGTTCGTTACCGACGAAATGGGAATGGGAATGAACCCGTCCGTGCGCCCACGCGTTGTCGCACGATGAAGCACAAGCATTTGCGCCGACTGGTCGATCGCTACCGGGTTGAGGACGGCGGCGGGTTTCGGCTGAAACATTTCGACCCGTCGGACACCGGCGGAGACCTGATCGACCGCGACGAGAGTGAGGCCCTGTTGGCCGACGGAGTGGCGCGGCTGGCCGGATTGCAACGGCTGATGTACGCGCAGGCGGAATGGGCCCTGCTGATAGTGCTCCAGGGCATGGATGCAGCCGGCAAGGACGGAGCGATCTCGCATGTGATGTCGGGTGTGAACCCGCAAGGCGTCACGGTGACGAGCTTCAAGCAGCCGGGCCCCGAGGATTTGGCGCATGATTTTCTGTGGCGGGTGCATCGCGCTGTCCCGGCGCGCGGCCATATCGGCATCTTCAATCGCAGCCACTACGAGGAAGTGCTGACGATCCGTTTGCACCCGGACCTGCTCGCCCGCCAGCATCTTCCTGCCGCGTTGACCGGCAGGAAACTCTGGCAGCACCGCCTCGACGACATCGCCGCGTTTGAGCATTTTCTGGCGCGCCAGGGCGTCGTGCAGCTGAAATTCTGTTTGCATTTGTCGAAGGACGAACAGAAGCGCCGGTTTCTGGAGCGCTTGGACACGCCGGAAAAGAACTGGAAATTTTCGGCCGCCGACATCGCCGAGCGGTCGTACTGGGACGAATACCAGGTGGCCTATGAGGAAGCGATCGGGGCAACCGCGTCGCCAAAAACGCCATGGTTCGTTGTGCCGGCCGACCATAAATGGTTTTGCCGGCTGGTGATTGTCGAGGCGATCATCGCGGCCCTGGAGGATCTGAACCTCGCACTGCCGACCGCAGACCCGACAGACGAGACGAGACTGGCCGAGGCACGGCGGAAGTTGGAGGCCGAGTAGTCTAGGGAAGCCCATCCAGCCACGCGGCGACGTCAGCAAAGTTCGCGGCGGCGCCAGCGGCGTTGTAATCCTCCCGCAAAGTCGCACAGCCATGCACACCGATCTTTGCGCGAGTGTGGTGCCTGTTCGCACCGACGCCAGAAGCCACGATCAAGGCGGCGGCTTCCTCCTCCCCCGGGTCGCTTGCGGAGGTTACGTAAATGGGAACGGCGACGTTGGCCGCCGCAGCACGGACTGAGATGCCAGGAAAATATTCGCCGGGCGAAAATGCCAGCACGGCAGACACATCCGAAGCGTGGCGGGCAGCAAGCAAGAACACCAGCGACGCAGAGTAGCTGCTGCCCCACACCACGGGGCGAAAGGCAGGGAATTGCACGCGGGAATAGGCGAGCGCCGCTTCGAGGTCAGGCAGCGCCGCCAAGTAGCCAGGGTCGCCGCCAACGCCCGCCGCCGTCAGATTTCGCCCGCCAAACAAACTTCCGCCGGAGCGCTGGTCGATTGCGATCGCGATCCAGCCACGCGCGGCCAGTTTCGGCGCGATCGGAGCGTACTCGGCGCGGCCAGATTGGGCCTGATGGAACAGCAGCAGCACGCCACGTGGCGCGCCGCTGGGGCGATACAGGTCGCCGTAGACCTGGACGCCGTCAGCGGCCTTGAAACTGACAGTCTCGGGAGCGCCCGCTTGCGCGAGTACCGGCAGAAAAAGGAACGCGAACAACAGAACAGCGCGGCGTACTGGCATGGTGTGCCTCCTACGCGTGCGTCTCGGCCGGAGGTGCGGCGTTACAGGGCGTGCGGCTCAATCAGGTCCCAGAGATTGCCAAACTTGTCGCGGAACACGGCCACGGTGCCGTACGGCTCGTGGCGTGGCGCCTCGCGAAACGCTACGCCGCGCGCCAGGTAGGCAGCGTGGTCGCGAGCAAAATCGTCGGTGTGGAGGAACAGAAACACCCGCCCGCCAGTCTGGTCGCCGATACACGCCACCTGCGCGGGCGTGCTGGCGCGCGCAAGCACGAGACTGGCACCGTGACTGCCCGCACTGACGACGACAAAGCGCTTGCCGCCGCCCATGTCGGTGTTTTCCAGCAGCTCGAACCCGAGCACGTCGGTGTAATAGGCGATCGCCTCGTCATAGTCGGGGACAAGCAGGGCGACTGCGGCGAGACGCCGAGTGGGGATGGTTTCGGTCATGCTATCCCTCCACAAGACCCGGCAAACTCTTCTGCTCCGTCACTGCGTCCTCGAGCGCATCATCCGCCGTGTCATCCTCCAGCAACGCCGCCGGTAGCGATTTGTTGGTCTTGGCGCCAAGCGCCTTGAGCTGCTGGAGCTGGCGCAGCACGTTGCCGTGACCGCTCGAAAGTTGGCCGCGTGCCTTGTCGTAATGCTTCTGCGCGGTGTCGATCGCCTTGCCGAGGCCATCCATGGTGTAAAGGAATCCGACGACCTTGTCGTAGATCGCGCCAGCCCGGCGGGAGATTTCGTCGGCATTGCGATTGCGACGTTCAACATGCCAGACGTTGGCGGCCGTCCGCAGAGCGATCATCAGCGTCGTAGGGGTTGCAATATAGACGCTGTTCTCGACCGCGAACGCGGTCAGGTCCGGCGCCTCCGTCAGCGCGGCCGCCAGCGCGCCCTCGATCGGCACAAACATGACAACGTAATCGAGGGCGCCGGCCGCGTGCTTCTGATAGTCCTTGCCGGCGAGTTCCCTAACATGCTGGCGCATGGAGACAACATGCGCCCTGGCGTGCAGCGACCGCTCCTCGTCACTGTCCGCCGCAACCGCCGAGGCGTAGGATGTCAGCGACACCTTCGCGTCGATGACGATGCTCTGGCTGTCCGGTAGCCGCACGATGACGTCCGGGCGCAGACGATCCCCATCCTCCGTCATGTGACTGGTCTGGGCGAAATATTCCTCGCCCGCGCGCAGGCCGGATTTCTCCAGAATGGTTTCGAGCACCATTTCACCCCACGCACCCTGCGTCTGAGACTTTCCGCGCAGCGCGTGCGCCAGATCCTGCGTCTCACGCGACATGCGGGCACTCGTCTCGGTCAGGGCCCTGATCTGTTCCGCGAGACGCGCACGCTCCTTCTCGCTGTCGGTATGGGCCATTTGCAGGCTCTGCTGGAATTCGAGAATGCGCTGGCGGAGCGGATTGAGCGCGACGCCAAGCTGCTCGTCGCTCTTCTTGGCCAGCGTGTCGCCGTGACGGGCCAGCATCTCGTCGGCCAGCGACTTGAAGTCGCGCGTCATCGCGTCTCGTGCGTCTTGCAGCAATTTCAGCTTTTCGTCGGCATCGCGGCGCGCGTTCGCTAAGGCCTCCTCCAGCTTCGCGAGACTGGCGTCCCGCACGGACACGATCGCGCGCTGTTGCTGAGAATCACTGCGTACGTCCGCCAATTCGGCTTTCAGTTCGTCGCGTTCGCGGGTGAGGGCCGCGACCAACGCCGCTTCCTGTCCGTGCAGCCTGCCTTGTTCCGCCGCTTGGCTGGAAAGTTCCTCGATCCGGCGGCGCAATCCTGCCTCCAGCGTCTTTGCCTCGGCGACCATGGCGTCACGCTGCGCCAGCGCCTCGATCCGACCGACCAGTTCTGCTTCCGCCCGCGCGCGGGCCTCGCGGGCCTCATCACGCGCGAGCCCGGCCTGTCTGGCCTCCGCCTCAATCGGAGGCAGCCGAGCCGCCGTGTTGAGGGCGACGGCGAGCCGTTGCTCGAGGTCTATGTTCCGGGCCCGAAGCTCGGCAATCGCCGGCCCGTCCGGCCCCGCCAGCTTGCGCCCGATCAGCAGGAACAGCACGGCGATCGCGGCCAGAATCACAGCCATGATGACGAGGGCAAGCGGTTGCACCGATCACTCCAGGACACGGCATGGGAGAATGTTCGTACTATGTTCCCAAAATGCGCCCACCGCGTCAATCGGACTTGGGCGGCCATGTGTCCTCGGATAACGTCGGCCGCTCGCATGAAGCCGTTCAACGCTTGTTGAGCGGACTATGCGAGTATCAGCGTGACCGGCAAGCCTTGGGAGGCACATGCGAGCGATCGACGGCAAGCCTGTACAGTGCGAATTCCCAGCCGATACCGAAAGCAGCCGCGAGGCGCTGGCGCGGGCGGTGTGGGCGGAGAAGGGGTGCGCGCCCCTTGTGCTTGAGGGGCCGGCCCTGGTGCGGGCGCGCCAGCATTTCCTGCGGCGCGCAGCGGCGCTAGGCCACAAGCGCAGCCGGCATCCGGCATTGCGCGTGCTGGCCGACGGCAAAGCGGTCGCGGCACGACGGTCGGGACAGCGGTGGGAGGTCACGCTACCGGCGGGAACGACGGAGGTGCGGCTGGCCTCCCGTTCCTGGGTTCCGGCGCATATGCGCGCGGAGGACAACGACACCCGCCTGCTGGGGGTGGCGATCGCGCGCCTTGCGCTCGACGGGCGGGAGGTGGCGCTGGACAGCCCAGCGCTGGCGCAAGGCTGGAACGCGCCGGAATCGGAGTGGCGGTGGACGGACGGCACGGGCGTGCTGCCGGTGGCAGGCGCGCGTGTACTCGCGTTCGACGTGGTGATGGTGGGGGATTATTGGGTGCAACCTCGCGGATAATGCCCGGTTGCACGTGTGGCCCTATTGGGCCGGCGCCCCGGATGCGGCTCCGGTGGGCGCATAACGGACGCAATTGGTGCGACCGCTGCCGATACAGTCCTGGGCGGACATGTAGGCATAGAGGCGTGGAAATGCCCAGACGCCGATCACAATAACGGCCAGCAGGGCCGCGAACGCGACGCCCGCCAGGTAATTCGAATGCGGTTCGGTAGGTTCGTCAGTCATCGCACTGCAAGATGGAGGTGCGGACGCGCCGCGCCAGGGGCACTGCGCGTCCGCTCTTTCAGGCCTGCCGTTCTTCCTTTTTCGGTGGCGGCGGCGCATCCTCGACCGGCGGGTCGGCGGGCGCCATTACGGGGCAGACAACCACCCGCAGAGTATTGCCGTCGGGGCTGTGGAAATCGCTTTTCGCACAGACGCCGCTGCTCAGCAGCAGCGCGAGGATGGCTGCGAGATTCATGATTTGGCTCCGTTTGATGAGGGGGGCGAAGCGTTGGGCGTGCTGTTGTAGAGAAGGTCGGTCTTGCGATCACTGCCCGCGCTCGAGCCCACCCAATAGCCGACGACGCTGGTCGCCATGGCCGCGAGCGTGCCCAGCAGCATGTTCAGGATCGTCTCGGACCCTGCGGGCAGGGACCGGGTCAGCGCCGCCCACATGACCAGGCCGAACGTCACCAGCACGACGGCCGAAATGATCGGCGGCGCCCAGGCGACCGCGCTCTTCGCCTGCGCAAGCGCGACCGTTTGCGAGCGGGCATTCTGCACATCGCCGATCTGCGCCTTCAGGGCGTCCAGCGTGGCCTGCGCGGCCGCCTGCTCCTGCTGTGCCGCGAGCTGGGCGAGTTGCACCCGAAGCTGGGCAGCGACATTCGGGTCGCGCGCGATCACCTGCTGGGCGGCTGTGGTGTCGTCGGTACCGGTGACGGTCTGCACAACTTGGGCGACAGCGGTTGCGACGGTTGCCCCGGTGGTGCCGAAAAGCCATTTGCCGATCTCGGGCGCGAGCGAAATCGCCAGTGGAATCAGCGCTCCCATTTCATGCGTCCTCCATTACGTTGCCATCCTCGCAGCGGACCCGGAAATAGCTTTCGATGTCGCGGCCGAGCGCCGGCTTGTTGCCGGCCAATTCGAAAACGCCCCAGACGTTGCGCTTGAGGTCCTCCTCCGGGTCGAACCCGTGCCGGGTCAGCAAGTCCCATCGCTCGATATAGCGGCGTCGCGACTTCGGCCCGTGCCAGGCGTGCTCGATGGTGCCCGGTACTGCCGCGATGCTGCCGGCAATGTGGCGCATGGCGCGGTCCTGCCAGCGCCGCAGCGGACGGCAATAGGCTTCGGTGATGCCGCCGGGGATGCTGCGTTCCACGCGGTTGATCAGCGCCAGCGCCATGTGATGATCGGCAGCGCCGAGCGCCGCCGTCTCGATCAGACCACCCACCCAGTCGAGCGCCTGGCGCGTGGCGGCCCAGGCGTAGCCGGGATGGGCGAACGGGCCGTAGTTCGTGCCGGGTACGCCACCGTCCTGCCAGACTCGGCAAAAGCTGCGATGTACCGCGACGTGCTCGCCGTTCGGGCCGAGATCGTAACAATCCGTCCAGGGTTGCACGACGTCGTGCAGTTGCAGCGCGTGCAGGGTCTCGACTGCCCAGTCCGTGCGGCGGAAGGCGATATCGGCATCGATCCAGGCGACGTACTTCCAATCCTGCGGAAGAGTCGCGATGCCGATGTTGAGCAGGTTCTCCTTGGCCCAGAGCATGGTGCGGGCGCGGACCGGGACGTGACGCACGCCCTGGGCAGGCGTGATCTCGTGCGCCCGATCGCCGTAGGCGCATTCGACGACGGTGAGCTGGACGCCGGAGTCCAGCATATGCCGCTCGAATTCACGATACAGACGCAGCCGGCTTTGCCAGCGCAGCGGATTGGCAATGGCGGTGACGACGTGCAGCGCATTTGCGTGCATCTACGTTTCCTTACGTAATGAAGTGAGAGTGTGGCGGACGCGACCGACGGACGGCCTTTAGGCCGCGCGCGTCATCGTCAGACTCTCGTACGGCAGCGCGCACAGCCGCCGTGCCCAACCGAGGCCGAACAGCCGCCAGGTTGGCAGCGCCGCCATGAAGGCGAGCCGCTGCGCCATGAACTCGCTACAGACGTCCGCCCCCTTGGCGGCGTTCACCGCTGTCAGCGTCGCCGGGCCAATCTGCCCATCCTCTCCAACGCCGACGGCGCCTTGCAGCCAGCGAATGGCCCGATCGACGCCGTTGTTGACGGCAGAGTCAAACAGCAGCAGCGCCAGTGGCGGCGGCAAGGAATCGCCGCCGACACGGCTCCAATAGTCCCTCGCATAGATCGACTGCGCCTGCTCGACCGTCAGGTTGGCGATGTCTAGCGTCGGGTAGGCAGCGGCAGAGATCCCATATTTGGTGCCACGCAACTCGCCCTTGCCGACCGCACCGCCAGTCCAGTTGCCGGGATCGCCCGAGGTCACGTCGTAGCCCCCCTCGTGGCCGACCACGATGGCGAAAGCCTGCTCGAAGACTGTCATGACTGCCCTCTCAGTGGTTGTGCGGAATCCAGCCGGCGACCAGCGAGGCAAGGCCGCGCAGGGCTCCGGCAACCCCTACCAATCCACCCACCAGCATGAGCATTCGAAAACCACCGGACGCACCGGAGATCGACGCAGCCATCGACTTCTGGTCGGCACGAATCTCCGCCACAAGCGCATGGATCAGACCCACACGTTCCTCGAGCCGGACCACGCGCTCGCGGTCCTCCAAGTCTCCCATGCCGCTCTCCATCGGCTGTTCACCTTTATGGCGTCAGCCGTGGTCAGCCGATCATCGACCCGCGCAACACCGCGGAGGCATGCACGATCACGCCGGAGGGGGGGGTGACTGTCACGTTCAGGCCGGCGTTTGTCGGGTCCGCCGTCACAGTCAACGTCGCTCCGGAGAGCGAGCTGTCGGCGACCGTGGGGCCGATAGCGGTCGTGCCAGGACTCAGCACGGAGACTGTGCCGGTCGGATTCTTGCACAAGGTGGAGACCGCCCACATCGCCATGTCGCCGGTCGCGACGTTGCGCGCAGTGACCGTCAAGGTGCCACCGAGTCCTTGGTTGACTGGCAGGTTAATCACGTTGGCGGTGCCCGCCGCGTTTCCGTCGGCGGTTAGCCGGACGGCGGTCCCAGAGCCGGATATGCCGCCAAGTTGAAACTCCGCCAATTGACCCAGATAACCTGCTGAGAAGATCACCGAGCCCATCGTACCGTTGTCGGTGGCGTTCTGCCCCAGCACCACAGAGCCTTGGCCGGACGCTTTGTTACCATAGCCGATCGCCACCGAACGGGTGCCGCTGCTGGTGTTGTGCGCACCCAGCGCGACAGCACGATTGCCGCTCGCGACCTGAGTGGCGGAGCTGCGGTCGAGTTGTAGGTCGAGAGCATCGGCGCCGGCCGCGCTTGGGACACTGGTGGCATTGTCCGCGAACTGGACATAGCCCGATTTGGCGGTCAGACGCCAACTGATCTGCCCGCCGGTCGATCCACCGACGGTCGCGGCAATCAGCGGGTTCCCTTGGGTATCAATCGTCGTTGTGGTAGCAATATCGACGCTGGAGGTGCCGACGACCAGCACTGCGGGCTGCAACGTGCCGCCGGACAGGGTGCCGATGTTCGCAATGCTTCCTGCGAGTGCGCCGCCGCTGATGGTCCCGCTGTTGAGCAGTGTGCCGGCCAGCGCCCCGCCCACATTCAGCGTGACCGCGCCGACAAAATTGTCACCGGCTCTATTGGCAGGCGTGTATCCGAGCGCAGCGGTAACATCACCGCTCGTCATCGCGACCGCCCCAGTGCGCCCGTTGAGGCTTGCAACACCCGTCCCGGCGAGCGTGCCGCCAGTCAGAATCAGATTTGCGCCGACCGCTACATTCGTGGCCGCTCCCGCAGTCGCACCGCCGCCAAGCAAGGTCCCGTTGCCGGCTGGGATCGCCGCCGTCGTCAGATAGCCCGTGTTGTTGATAAGCTGGGACGTCTGCACCGGCAGTGCGTTTGTCAGCGCAATCGGTGTGCCGTTGACTTGCAACGCGCCGCCCGAATTCGTCAAAACCAGCGAGCCGGTCCCGGTGCCGAAGGCGATCGCCTGACTAGCGCCGATCAGAAGCGCGTTGTTGTCGTCGAACGTCGCCTTGTCAGTACGGATGCCGTGCAGAAAGCTACCGCGCGCCTCGGCCGGCGCGTGCGGCCACACGGTCCGGTCGGTGGCGTTGGAAGCGCCGCCGAGGAAAATCCCACGCCCCTGCGGCGCAATGGAATCCTCGGCTGCCATGAAAACATTCTGTGACCCAGCGGAGTACCCGCCCGGCTTGTACGTGCCTGGCGCAATGCCTAGAATTTGGAGGGGTGTGCCGTTCACGTTGGCAAGCGTGAGCGTGCCGCCCGCTGTGTTGCGCAAGACGAGACCCTGATTCCCCCCCGAGCCATGCACCGACGCGACCAACACGCCGGGCGGCGAAGAGAGCAGGTTACCGCTGCCGCCGTTATACCAGCCGGCGGCGGTGACGGCGGCTTGAATTGACGCGGCTACCGCGAGCGGCCAGCCGCTACCGTCGCCGCCATTGAGGGTTACGGTCACCGGGCCGTAGGAGCCGCCGAATAGATCGGTTGCCGAAATGGCGATCTGATTGGTCGTCGGGCAGACCGGCGAGGAAAGCTCGCCATAGGCTGTGGCGAATCCCTTCGGCGGCGTCGGCGGCCAGTAGGTGCCCGCAGTGAGACTGAGCTTATTCAGCGTAGTATAGCCTGTTGTCTGGGCTAATTGGAGGCCCCCCGGATTCTGCGGCACATAGCATGTGAGCACCAGCAGCCCGTTGGCGTTGATGTCGGCCATAATACCGGTAATACTGGCATTGTTTATCGCGGCGACCACATCGGTAAGTGCGCCTGCGCCGCCCACAGTCACGATATGGCCGTTGATGGTCAACTTGTCGCCAACGGCCACGCCGCCAGTGCCGCCGAAGACCACTACGCTCACATCGCGCGGAGTCGTGACCGACCCAGCATTGATGCCGAGCGTGCCAAGCGCAGTCCCGCCCAGCGTAAGCGTACCGAGGTCATATTGCGCGACACCAAAAACGACAAGTTTGCTGACGACACCGCCCCAGCTATGCACTGCTGCCCGCACAAGCGGGATGTTTGCCGCGTTAATCGCCGCCGCAATGCTGGCCACATCGCCGTGCGCGCCGTCTGTGTTGAGGGTAATTGTTACAGCTGAGGGGCCCGCCACTCCACCACCGGTGAAGGTAACGGTCGGGGCGGTGCTGTAGCCCGAACCCGGTGCCGTGACGGTCACCCCGACGACCGCGCTACCAAGCATGATTGGAACCGCCGCCGCGCCGGATCCCCCTCCGCCAATGAACACGATCGAGGGTGCGGAGGTATAGAGGCCCCCGCCGCTGCTGATCGATACACCGTTGACGCCGCCCATGCCTGATAGGCTGGCCGTGCCATGCGCAGTGACGTCGAAGGTTATGACAATCGTACTGTTCTGAGCGACCACACCGGGGTTGCCACTTGAAAATACCGCCGGATAGCTAGGCCAGCGATCATTCAATCCGCCGGTTTGGCCGTCATAAGACCCGACCGAGCCGTAGGCAAACAGGATGTTGCCGCCAAAATTCCCGTTCTGGCCCCATGGATCGATTGACATGCCCTGGACGGCTAACCCCTGGCCGGACCGATATGTCCAGCCGGCTTCAGGGCCGTTGTTGGAAACATCGAACTCTGAATGCTCAGCGGACGCGCTGAGGTGCGCGCGCGCGGCGCTATCTTCGTCCCAGGTAGGTCCGTTGATGACTTCCCAATGTCCCCATCCGGAAGAATTATCATAAATGTTCGGCCAAGAGAAGATGTTCTGCTCTGCAATGTCGATGCCGCTGACATATTTGCCGTAGTAATTAAAATTTGTATACGTTCGGTCCCAACCGACACGCATAGCGCCGCTGTTTTCCGGCTGGTTTTGTAGATTGTCAGTATAGAAAGCCGCGTTCGCCTGCGAGCCGACTGTGGGCGAGAAGCCGAACCACCCTCCACCGGCCTGACGCAGACTGTAAGCACCGAGGCTACAGTCAACCCGCTCGACACCGATGCCGGAGCCGGTAACGTTAGCTCCGTCGTCGAACAGGAGCGTGATCCTGCGGCCCGTCGGCTGGTTGACGAAGCTGCCGAGGCGGTAAATCCCGGCGGGCACGAAAATGCTTCCGTAGCCGCCGTTCGGAACGGCGTTCATTGCTGCCACGAATGCCGGCGCGCTGTCTCCCGCTCCGGTCGGGTCAGCACCAAAATCAAGCAAATTGATCCGATCGCTGGCACGGGCGGCGAGCGTGCGCGCGGTGGCGCTACCTGTCGCGGTGATCGGGTTGGCCGACAAGTTGACACCGCTGATGGTCCCACCGGTGATAGAAACGGCGCTGGCGTTCTCGGCAGCCATTGTGCCAAGCGTGGGCGTCCCGTTTAGCGAGGAATAGGTGCCGGCAGTCGCCACTGGCGCTAGCACGCTTGCAGCCACGTAGCCGGCCGGATTGGTGTTACTGTACGGCGTGTAACCGAGCGCGGCGGTCACGTCGCTGGAGGATAACTCAGTTCCAGCCGTGACCAAGCCTTTGGCGTTGACCGTTACCTTCGAATAGGTTCCCGGCGCTGCGACCGACGCGAGCGTCGTGATGATCGATGTCGATCCGGAGCCGGTGACGTCGCCGCTCAGCGTGATCGTGTTGGTGCTTGCGCCGACCACCTGGGCGATGCTGGCCGACACGGTGGCGCCGGACTGCGAGAGCATCAGTTCGTCCGTGGGGTTGACGATCGTCGCAGGCGGCAATTGCTGCACTGTGGGCATCAGGGAACTCCCAAGCGTCGGATTGGATGGACGGCGGCCGGAAAAGCGTCGGCGCCGTCGAGGGGCGGTCATCTCAGACTTGCCGAACGTCAGCCGACCAGGATAGGGTTGCCGTTCTGGTCGGTGATGATGCTGCCAGAGTTGGTGGTAAGCGGATTGGGAGGCGCGGTCGCGCCCGCCAGCTGTTGGACCGGCAACAGCACGGTCCGCGCAATTACCCGACCCTTCAGCGTACCGACCGTCACCTGCACCGAATAGATCGTTCCGGCGACGCCCGCAGAGAGCCAGATGACCGCGCGGGTACCGTTGCCAACGATCTGGCCGACCACTAGGTCGCCAGGGCTCCCTGCGGGACTGACGGTTACGCCGACTGTTGCCACCTGCTCCGTACTGTCCCCTGCAAGCGCCGGCGACAGATCAAGCGTGTAGTCCAAGACGTCGCCTGGGTCCTTGATCGGCCACGCCAGGACAGGGACATCGGCGGGCATCACCCCGCGGGGCAGCGGCAGCAGCCCGTCGAGCGCGACCGAACGCGCGTTGGACATCTGCCAAAGTGGCGGTACTCCTTGGGGCATGATCGGCTCCGGAAAGAGGGAACGGTCACCAGCCGGCGCGGTCTCAGGGTGAGCTCAGCGCAGCCACCTTCGCGGCCAGTTCCGTGAGCTGCGCGCGCAACTCGCCGAGCGTGACCAATGGCTCCACGCCCGACGCTGGCGGCGCCGATGGGGGTGGGGGCGGCGGCGCCAGGCCGTTGACACCTTCGATCCACCCCACATCAACCTCAGGAGACTGTACCTCCACCCATTTGACGCCCTGGTGGAAAAGGCTGGCGATATCGGCCTGCGTTTGGAACAGCTCCACCACATGGCCCGACTGAATACGTGCGTATGTCTTCATTGTGCTCACCACTCCACCAGGACTAGGCCTCCACCGCCGGCACCGCCGCTGAAGCTGGCACCGCTCGCGCCGCCTCCACCACCACCGAAACTAGGGGCGCTGGTGCCGTTGGCGCCGCTACTGCTGCCGTTGCCGTTGCCGGGAGCACCGCCGTCACCGCCGCACGCGATGCCAGGGACTCCGTTGGACCCGCAGGAGCCTAGCGACCACGTACCCCCTGGATTGAGGCTGACGGTACCGCCGGCGCCGCCAACACCGGAACCCGAAACGGTGCCGGCGGAGCCGCCACCACCGCCCGTGGCCGAGCAATAGGTGCTGAAGCTGCTGGTGCCGCCACCAGCGCCGCCGGCGCCGCCGGCGCCGCCGCTACCACCTGCACCCACGGTCACCGGAAACTGACTGCCCGGGTAGACGCTGTACAGCCACGCCGTCGCTTTGCCACCAGCGCCACCGCCGCCGCCGCCGGCATTGGCGGCGCTACTGCCACCCCCACCACCGCCGCCGCCGGTTACAGTCACCCGGAGACGCGTGATCTGCGGCGGTACCGTAAACGTTCCGCTGCTCGTGAAGCCCTCGGCAAACACGAAACCCGGTGTCAGATCGGGCAATTTCCACGGGGTGAAGCGCGTTAGCGGCGCGACCGAGATATTTGATTGGGTAATCTGCGTCTGGCCGGCCGTGACCACGATTACTCCCAGGCCAACGAAGCCGGTATCAGCGGGTGATACCAACTGCGACCCATATGCTGCAGGAACGCCTGCCTTCAGTTGCAACGTCACTGTCTGTTTGCGGACGGTAGCTTGCGAAGCGCCGCTATTGCCTGGCCCGAGATACGGTTGCGCGGGATTGGCAGCATTATAGTAAGGTAGGACCACAGGGTTTTGATCGCTTTCGCCGAAGCCAGCCTCCACCAGATAGGCGATCGCGGTACCGGGGGTAGTCGGCGCGGTCACCGTCAGCGTCTGCGGCGCGACCATCACGCCCATCTTGTAGACGGCATCGTTAAGGTCCGCCGGTAACGACCCGTATGGTGTACTGTCCAGCGCGGCCAACTGGGTGATGGTGCCTGGGCCAACTACCACCTCCATACTGTTGGGCAGCGTCGGCGCGATCACAAACCCGTCCACAGCCGTCCCGGCGACGCCGCTGCCGGAGATCATCGTCGAAGTCCCCAGAGTGGCGGCGAGCAGACCGTGCAAAGCGACCATCACGTTGCGATTCGTGTTGAGCACGTCGGTATCGAGCGGTATCGCGCCCGGGTAGACGATGATGCGGTCCATATGATCCTCGTGTGGTTGTGCCGTGCGGGCGCCAGGTTCGCGCCGAGCGCGGCGCAAAAAATGGCGCCGCTAGTTCGAAATGCGCGTCCACGCCGTCACCGCAACCGGGACGGCAGCGGCGATGGCGCTGTTGATGGCTTCATCGGTGACTTGGAGCGGCACAGGTGACAGCAGAACGTATTCTAGTGCCCCGCTGCCCCAACCGCCCGGCGCTGTCCCGGACAGATTGGTCCCCCAACCGCCAACAAATGCCGTGCCGACGCCAAATGGGCGGTAGGCCGTGACAAACACCTGAAACGGAAGAGCGATGCTCCCCCAGCCGCCCGCTGCCGCGTAACCGGACGCTTGGCCATAAGCGCCAGTGTCAGCGGGACGTGCTGGTTCGAATACACCCGGAGCACGCCCGGTCAGATTGGTTAGGGTCGCAACCAGGGCCGGCCGAGTGGCACGAGGTTGAAACATCGCGGCTTGGATGCGCGTGCGGAACGCGGCGTCCGTTTCCCCGGCCTTGCGCGGTAGCGCGGCTCCAAAGAAGTCCTCCGAGATCAAATCGACAAAGCTATCGGTTGCAGTACCTATTCGCGTCTGCTGCCTGACATATTCGAGCATCGAGTAAAGCCATGCCCAGCCGTCCGAGAGACCCGAAAGCAGCGCCGACAAGACCGGCGTCGCATCGGGAAACCAGCGCAACGGCAGCAGAGCCGCAAGCCGCGCCCTCATGTCGTTGGAGTCGCCGATCATGTCAGTTCACCGTCACGCTGCCAGCCTTCACTACCGCGGACTGGCTCGGCACAAGGTCGCTGTTGGAACCATTCAAACTAAGGCCGGTAACGTTGGTCACCGACGGAGAAGCCGCATAGGCAACCTGCGCGAGTCGCGACCAAGCTAGGGGGGCGCCCACCGGCAGCGTGTTGATGAAACTTTCCAGCGCCGCACTCACCTGGCTCGCCACGGCCGAATGTGTGGCGGCCGGTACCGTGGTGATGCTCATGCTCACATTCGCCGTGGCCACCGTCGGTGCAACCACGGTCCACACTGATCCGATCGGCCGCACAGGCTCGACTGCATTCGCCACCAATGTGAGTAGCGAACCGGGTGGCGCACCTGTGCCATCATCAACTGTGACCACAAAACATCCCGGTTGGTACGCTCCGGACTGGGTCGCGTTTTCCTGGATGGTGTATTGTAGGCCCTGCTGGACAGACGCGATTGTATAGCCGATCGCAGGAGTTGTAGCCTTGAACAAGCTTGCGAGAAACGACGAAAATCGCGTGCGCAATGCGGCGTCGCTTTCTGCGTTCAACCCTCCCGCAGTTGCCGATGCGTTGGTGACCGTGTCTACCCCCGGCAATGCCGCGGCAATTAAGCCTATTGTTCCGGCCTGCACATTTCCGGCGATGCCGGCTACTGCCGCACTTATGGCGACGGTGATCGAGGCGGTCCCGGCAGCGAGGGAGAAACCATTTTGTGCAGGATTCCATGCCGGGTTGCTCGGATCAGCGACGACGGAAAAGCTCTGCGAGCCGTCGGACGTACGCACCAGGGTGCCCGCCGGCACTAATGCCACCGAGGTCGGTGAAAAGCGCGAGAACGTCGCCGACCCAGTGGCAGCCGAAGCCGGCAGACGAGTCAGTCCAAAGTCGGCCATCCAGGTATCAAGGTCTCCGGCGCTGCTCGTCGAGGCACGCGTGGTCTGCAATACTTGCAGAATGAGCCACTGCATCCAAAGGCCCAGGCCCGCGTTAGCCTCCAGCACCGCGCGCGTGACGCTGCCAACGGTCAAGTCCATGACCGTCTGCGCCGCAGACTGCACAGCTGCGGCGGCAGAGGACACGATGGCGTCAAATGTACGAAGTGACAGTTGCATGAGTCAGACGGCTCCGACAGTGAAGCTCAGGACCTGTGCCTCGCCGGTTGCGCTGTCGGCGTAGCGGATCTGCACTGCGACTGTGCCTGACGCTCCCGCAGCGACATCGATAACTGGCTCGGGCGACTGGGCGACTGCTGCCTCCTGAAAGATCTGGCTGCGGATCACCGAGCGGATGCGCGCGGCATATGCCGGTTGACCGACAAACTGCCCGATCCCGGCTCCGTAACTGGGATTCCAGAGATAATCACCTGGATTAGTCAGCAGCCGTCGCAGCACCCTCTGCTGGCCAAGTTGCGTAGCGTCTAAGGTTGCCAGATCCCCGCTCGCACCAAGCACCAGATCGTTGCCATACAAATGTGCTAAGTCAGGCATTGCCTACTCCGCGTCGGGGTTGCTCGTAGTTGCCGTGTTGCTGCCACCCGGCTGCACGCCGCCATGCGTATGAGCATCGTAGTTGCTGCGGAGCCGATCGAGGCTACCGTGACGGTCATAGACATCGCCGTTGACGTGGAGGTCGCCGTTGACACGTACAGTGCCATCAGCGACAAGCTTTATGAAGCTGCCTGACTCGTGTACCAACCAAAATTCGCCGACTGGCGCACCAGGCGTGGTCGAACTGTCGCTCCAGGCGCAACCGACGATAACGCCATGCTCCCCCTCGCCGTCCTGTGGCAGCACTAGCACCTGCTGCCCCTGCATTGGCGGCACGCAAAGACCCCAGCCGGCACCGACCCAAGGGCTCAGCACGGGAAGCCAGCCTGTGATCACTCCCTCCGGCTGCAATGAGACTCTCGCAGCGTGGCGTTTCGGGTCAACGCTCGTGACGAGTCCGAAACGTGGCCGTCCAACTGCCAGATCCTGTGCGGCGGCCTGCGCCTTTAGAGAATTGAGGAATCGGTGCATGCGATTATGTCGCTGTCGCCGCGCGCGCGCGGAGTCGTTGTGTGAAGCCGCGCAAGCCATTGAAGCGTCGCTCGACTTCATCGACCTGCAGCACCGTGTCAAATATCGTGTTCGTCCCTTGCAATAATATTGGCATACGTGGCGTAATAGCCAGCTCGCCTGGCATCTCGATGGTCGCCACCAGCTCGTGGCTGGTCAGTTCGCTCAGAACGGTCTCAGCGTAAGCCTGCGCCGCATCTGGCGTCAGGTTCGGCGCAATGAACACATATTCCTTAGATGACACCGAACCCCGATTTGTTTGCGCCGTCTGTAAGCAAGCAGTTCCCTGCCGACTGTGCCAACTTTTCACTGTTACGAGAATGTCACCGGCGAATGTCAGCGACCGGTCCAGGCGCAACGACGTCGTCGACGAGAGCGGCAGCGGCACCGGCGGAGCCACGCTCCTCGGGAAGAAATTCAAAGTCGTGCCTCCAACCCAAAGATCAAAATTCTCGCGTCGGGCGAGCATCACGAGCAAATCCCATTCCGTGGTCGCCCGACCGGCAGCATTGAGCGTAAGGCTGTCATGCTCCAGTTCCCAGTATCGGCCAACTGGCGTTGTAGTCGGCTGGACGTTCGCCGCCAAATCGTGTCGTCCAGCTAAAATAGAAGCGATCTCGGACGATGTTCGGTTCGCAAACGTCTCCTGTGTGCGTGCCTCGATCAGATCAGCGCTGCGATCACGCCCTTCGAGCAGCAACGTGCCAGCGATCGGGTCAATCGAAATCAGATCAGCATTACCTTGTACTAAACTGATGAAAGGGCCGATCGGTGAGAGTGCTACCTGTATGTCGACGAACAGATATGTCTGCCCGGCCCACACAAAAGCGTCGTTTACGAGTGCTCCCTGGACCCGGAACCGGTCGGCGCTGAAGAAGGCCGTGCTCGTTACGGTCACATCGGTCGCGGTCGCCAGCGGCACGCCGTTGACTAGGACATTCAGGCGCGGCTCGCGCACCTGAATGCCGGCGACCGGGTCCACAGCCAGCGCGAAATAGTCACTGGGCGGCAACGCCGCCTCCCGCGCCCGGGTTAGGATCCGGGATGCTCAACGTCTGAACGCCAACCAGCATTGGATCGGAAATTTTGTTGAGCTGCGCGATGCGCACCCACTGCGTCGCATCACCCAGATAGGTAAGGGCAAGTCGGAAGAGATTGCCGCCTGCAACTTGAATGATCTGCATCACACACCTGCACTGTCGAGATTTGCGAGCGCCCTGCCCGCGTAGCCGCTCGCGTCGGCGTATTGCGCCAACTGTCCGGCGGCAGTAGCTGCAGTCGCGGGGTCCGTTGAGGTCAGCAGAGAGTTGCCAGCGCTGCTCATGCCCGCCTGCGCCGCCGCCATCACGGCACCCACCGCGCTGCTCGCCCCGAGGTTGGCTGCCGACCCCCTTGAGAATGCGCCGCTCAGTCCGAGCGCTGCCACGGCACCACTGGTGTCGACTCCGGTGACTGACGCAAGATCGGCCAACACACTTGTCGCCGTCGATAATGCCAAGCTGACCGACGATTGCGCGAGGTCTTGGATAACCTTGCAGGAAATCCGATACGGTACCCAGTTGGTGCGATGGTAGGACGCCTCGAAAAGCCCGATTACCACCAGATAGCAAAACGCATCCCACGCCAGCGTCCACACCCCGCCCTGCGCTCGCATTACGTCGAGTGCCCGTGCCCGGTCGGCCGCGTCGGCGCCTGAGAACACGCCGCTCCAGCCGATGTCGGCGTCGTCACGTCCCATCGCATCGACGATGCGCGCGCCGCCAGGCAGGATATGTACCGCGAGCCGTTGCTCGCCGCCGAAGCGGATCTGCGACGGCAGCTCGAAATTTTGAAAACTGATCGGGCCAAGTTGCAGGTAGTTCGACATGCAATCAGCCCCCTTGTAGCGTGCCCGGCCAGGCCGGAGTCAGGCGGGGATCGAACCCTGTTCCCCCCGCCTGCGGGCGTCCGACTTCGTGAGCAAGATGGTCGGCCATCCAGGAGCCGACACGAGCACCATCCAGAAACACATCGCCACCCGTCGGGCCGCCCTGCAATGGTTGTCGCGGCGTAGGTGCAAAGGCACGCTGGGGCAGCGCATCCGTGGCGGGTCCCTCCGTTTGCGTGGCTGGCGACCACGCCTCCGGCGCCCATTGGCGAGGCCGGACGCTACTCACAGCGAAAGTGTCGCCGCCAAGACCGCTGGTGGCCGGCGCCGCCAAGTCTTTTGCGGAGACCGTGGAGCGGTCGCTCATAACGGCTATCTCCGTTTCCGCCACGGGAGTCGGCGCGAATGATGAAAACAGCATCGGCGCCGAATCGTCCGGCGCCTCGGTTCGCACAACCGGCGAGGGTGCCACTGAGCCGCCGCCGGGAATATAGACTGGTGCCATCGACACCTGCTCCGCCCGTGCCGACCGAACAGCGGGCGGGGGAGCGAGCAGCGCCGCCGGCCGAACCGCTTCGACAATGTCCGACGCCGCCTCCTGAGGCTTAACTGTCGCCTGCGTCGCAACGGGCGGTGCCATGGGAATCGAGGCCGCCGCCGCGCCTGCCGCCTGCACCTGCGACAGCCCAGCAAGCGCTCGCACGACGCCACTCTGGGCAGTCGCAATCATCCCTTCGACCGATGTGATTGCGTCGGCCACGCCGCCGTCAAGCAAGAGTGCAAGTCCGATATCTGAGGGCTCGCGGCCCGTCGCCTCGTCACCCTGGCTCACCCTTTCGGTCCTTCCAGCGCAATGCGCCATCATCAAACTCGTGGCCGTCGAGGCGTCCCAGCGCCACCACGAACGCCATCCGCTCATCGGGTGGTAGGCAAAACGCGACGTCGAAGGGCACCCCGCTCTTGACCAGGTAAAGACAGTCCACCAGATCGGGGTGCCTACTCAGTTTCCCGCCGTGGCCGCCACCTCGGCCGCACTTGGCCGCGTCTCCGCCATCGCCCCGCCCACAGCTGCGATGCCTGCGTCGCCGAGCCGGCCGACCAGCGCCTCGATCTGCTGTTCGCTGCCAGGCGTCGGTACCGGCACTTCGTCGATCGATGCAACGCTGAACGCGAGCGCCGCTATGCCGAGCCACGACTGATTCTGTGACAGGGCGGGTCCCGCCGCCTTGAACAGCCGCAACTTGTCCAAGGCCGTCAGTCGGCGCAAGCGCAGCACACGCCCCTGCGCATCCGTAACGCTGGCTTCTGCTTGCGCCGCCGCAATCAGGCGCGCGGACGGAGTGCCGCTCACAGGCTCACCCGGGAGCTTGCGAAGAACTCGAGCCGCTGCTTGACGCTTTGGTCGCCGCGCCAAGTCCCTGCACTGGCAAGTTTGAAAACAACGTTGTTGTGCTGATATGTCGACGTCGATCCGTCGGCCTCGGTGATATACTGATACATCGTTCCGGTCGCAGGAGTCTGACCGTTGAGATAGTCAGATTCAAGCTGCGCGATAAAATCGTCCGCAGCAGAATTACCGCGTTCGAGATCAAACTGCCCTTCCCATCCTTTCGGCAACTCCGCGCCAAGTTGCGACCCGTCAATTCGCGATATACGGACTGATGATGTGACCTGTCGCGCCTCGAAACCCGTGACGTGCGCCAGATCGACGCGACCATAGGCGCCGAGAACCACCACCTGGGTGTCGCGACCGACGGAGAACATGCTGCCGGACATATGTTCCTCTCAACTTGGAAGGGCGATTGCGCGCCGGAAAACTCTCCCTCAGGCAGCAAGCGCGCCTGGCGTGTTCGGTAGAACCTGTGTTTGAACCTGCACCGTCTGGCCGCCCTCGATGTTGACGATAAAGAACTCGTTGATCGCCTGATACTGAACCTGCGCGTCACTCTGCACATAGCCAAGCCCAGTGCGGCTGGCGGGATTGTTGCTGGTATCACAGATCACGGTAAAAGGTAGGCTGCCGTCGGTGCTGCCCAAAAGGCCTTGGCTGAGCATAGCCTGCAAGAAGCTGAGCTGCGTGGCACGGATGCGCTGGAACAGGCTGGCGTTGATCACCTGTCCGACATACTGCCCCATCCCGGAAGCCAGCGTCGCAGCGATATAGTTCGTCAGCCGTGTATAGTTATCACCATTGATGGCGGAGTTGCTGCTGCTGTTGATCCCGCCGCGCACACCCCAGAACGCGCCACCAGGCTGCGGATTGGCGATCACGTCAATCCCTGCCTGGAACAGCGTGCCCAGGTCGGCGGCCGCATAGCTCGTGCTAGTACCAGCAAGCGGCGTGCCGCTAAGTTGCGTGCCGACGATCGAATATAGCGGCTTATTCAGACTGCTCTGCTCAGGGCTGAGATTTGCGAGCCGCCCGGCGACAAAACCTTGTGGGCTTACAACGCGCAGTGTGGCGTTGACCGGGTCGTTCCACCAGACCCAATCGCCGAACATCAGCTTGCAGGCATAGCTGTCGAGACCGGCGCCATGTTTGGTGGCGACGGCATTTTGTATGGTGTCACCCGCCGGCCCGGCCAGGATCATGTACACACCTTCGGACAATCCGAATTGGGCCTGAGTTGTCCATTGGGTAGGGTCGGTGCTATCGGCTAACAGGGCGATACTGCATCCCTGCCCACGCAGCGCATACATTCCCTTACGGGGGGCAATGTCGATGCCGACCAAAGTGGTTGTGACGACGCCGGTCGCGCCATCGGTGCCAGGCGTGCCAGCGGAAAAGGGGAACGTCCCACCAGCCGGAGCCAACACTGTTCCGTTCGTGCTCGCCGTAACTAAACCGCTCGGGCCACGCTGAGGACCCTGGCCGGAATTCACCGCTGCCGCGAGCGCCGTCCAAAACGCGGCACCGGTGCCACCGATATTGTCGTATATCTCTGGAACCAAGCCAGGTAGGGCCACTGTCAGCCGCCACGTATTCGCCTGGCTACCGTTGCCCAGAGTCAGCACGATCGCGTTGCCAAGGCTGCCAGTGTAGAGTGCCACGAATGTAAACGCCGTGCCCGGCAACGTCAGTTGCGCTGCCGTATCGGTACCATCGGTCACGCGAACGCAGCGGAAATTCTGTGCACCCTGCTGAACAGCGGTCGCGACATGCGTCCCCATGTCGTAGGTGCGGGCTACGAGCGGGCCGAACGCATTGGCGTAGTCGGTCATGGTTGCAACGATAACAGGCTTGCCCACCGGTCCCCAACTCGCGCTGCCGACGACTCCGACAACGTCCGTCGGCACGCCGTTTAGCAGCAGATTTTGCGGCGGCACGATCTGCACATAAAGGTCGGGTACCACTAGCGAGGTAGTATTTATGCTGCCCTGCTGCACAATCGGCATTGTCGTCATTCTCCTGCTCTGTGGCGACTGGCGGCGACACGGAGGCGCCGCAAAAATCATTGCTCAGCTAAGGATCGTGTCCCCGAGAAGACCTTCGCCCAGCGAGGCATCGAGCGCGCCGACCGCCATGCGCGGCAGGTTGGCCGCGATGGTGGTCGCGTAATCGACGGTGTAGGTCAGCTCACGCCGATAAAGGGTCGCGTCCTCCCACCGGTCGGAAATGCTGGTCCCAACATAGCGCAACCGCCCACTTGTACCGTCAGCAAGACCGATGAAGTCGATGCCTGACAATGCTTGGTCAACCGTGCGACCGACGGCGTCGCGTGTGGTGGGATCGGGACACCAAGCGGTAACGCGAAATGCTTGAAGCTGACGGCGCGAGAGACGGAGGGTCGGCTGATCCGCCTCGACACGCGCGATAAGGCGCGCTGCGCCAGGTACTGTCAGCACCGCACCGGACGCCGATGCAGGGCGCGAATTGTTTAGCGACGCTGCTAGTTTCGTTGCCACGGTCTGCGGCGTGTCGGTAGCCTGAACGCGCCATGCAGCCCATGTCGCGTCCGCAATCACTGCCACAACCTCGCCTGCCCCGCCGCTGCCGCCTAACGTTATGTTGGTTCCGGTAACGGTCGCCGTCAGCAACGGCGCAGTCTGGGTCTGTGGCACCGACAGGTCCGGCCACCGCGTCGTGTTCCGCGACTGCCCGGGCACCGCGGTGATCGAGATGTTCGTGGTGCCGCCAGCGAGATCCGCGTCAAGCGCCGCAGTCACCGGCCAGCCGCGATAGATGCGGCACACTGCGCCCGCAACCGCGCAGACACTTGAAAGACCATTTGGATATAATGCACCGCCGATCACGCCGACCAGTGCGGTCTCGACGTCCGATTCATCGGCCATCAGCTTGTTGCCTGTCGAATGTGCAGCCGCCAACCGAGGTCCGTAAGCTCGGCAGTTGAAACAACGCCGGTGCGGCCCAGATCGTCGGAGGCGAGATCGCCGGTCCGAAGCAGCACGACAGTCCCGGCCACCCTCACGGCGGGAAGCAACGCCGACCAGCCGCCTGCGCCTCCGATCACTCCCGGCGCATCGGCTGGCAACGCTCCTCGGCCACCGACGCCCGCCGCAAGCACGCTCGCTGGCCAATCCGTCAACAACGCAGACGCAATCGCAGACTGCACGCCGACATAGCCGTTCACGCCAGCCGCCAACGGCGCGGCCGGGCGGGCGAAGCTCAGAATGCGATTTGCCTTCACGCACAGCACCGGCCCCAGGCGGGGTTGGGATGCGATGAAGAACACCCCATCAGGCCCACTGACATAATCGCCGGAGCGAGAATATCCTGTGTCGAAATAGCCTTCCCACATCGCCTGGCCGTAGCCGACGGGGGCATTGAAGCCGACCGGATTGGCGAACATTGCAGGCATTCGCAGCACGCGATTGCCACTGGTCATTGGCCCGCTCGCTGTCTGCGGACGATAGAGATCGCACCACGCACCTGCCGCACGAGCGGCTGCCCCCAGACCACGTCGGATCATATCGGGAATCTCACTGTTATCGCTTACCAGCGGCATGTTCGTCACACCACCAGCGCAAGCGTGCCGTCGCCCAGCCCGGGACCCGGCGGCAGGCCGAGAAATGCGCACAGGCGGCGACGCCAGTCGTCGAACAGGCCAACTCTTTCGCGCACCTCGTTCGGATTGCGTGTCCAGACCGCTGCCTCGGACGTGTCGAGCCTCGTGCCCGCATCAGTGATCGCTGCCTCCAGTGTCGACAGAGTGGCGAGATATGTCTGCACAACCGTAATCTCGGAGTCAGACAGATTGTTCAGGCGGTACTCCATTAATCCGTAAGCCTGGAAGAAGCGCCAACCCTGAAAACCCGAAGCACCCAGGCCGTAGGCCGGATAGCCACAATAGCGGCGGATGTCCGTCTTCTGCGCGTCGGTGAAAAAGCTTTGCGTCGTCGTACCGCTCATTTCCACCTCCACCACCGCCAGCAGGGATCCCTCTCGTCCATCCGGACGAGAGGGAGAGAGAAGCTGATCAGCCCGCGTGTTCGACCATCACTGCTCGCTTGAACACCGCATTAGTCGCGGTGGGAACCGTCGAAGGACTGGTCGTAATATCAGACGGTGTGGTAAATCCGCCGATCCAATACCAGCTCTGCGCGATAATCTGCTGCAAACGATCAATCGGTTCGCGTGTGACCATCGCAATGCCGTCGACCACAGAGACAATCGAGTCCTTGGGTGCTACATCGGACTCGGCAAGCGCGGCGAAATCACCCTCAATCAGCGCGCCCTTGCCGCAAACGATCGGCCGGCGGATTAGGCTGCCTGGATTTCCCGTCACGAAAGCCTCGGTGGTCGGAACGAAGCGCAGCCCGAGGAAGTCATTGACAACGCCACGCTTAAACACTTGGTTGGCGCTCGTGGCGCCAGTAAACAACTGCCGAAAAGCCTCGTCGCCGAACAACTGGCGTGCGCTGACCGGATCGAGATAACAGTTGTAAGCACCATCGATTTCCGGGACTGCATTGAGCCTTAGCGTCGCCACGGCATTGAGCAGGGTCGCCATATCGAGTTGATCGGTACTGACAATCTGCGAGGTGTTTGAACGGCCGTTTGGCCGCACAATGGCACTTGCGGTCGCCGCCATCACCGTGTTGTTGGCCGTCCCATCACTCACATCTACCGATGTAGCGAGCGTCAGAACACCGGAAATTCCGCCAGGGGCGTCAGAGGCGTCGGTCCCATCGGCAGTTGCGCCGATCAGAGCATACTGGCTACCGCCGATCGTCACGGTCAGGGGATTGGCCGCGCTCACCGGGGTCGGCACACCGTTGACCCACACCTGGGTGAAGCCGCGTATATCGTCTACGTCCACCGTTGGACTGGCGCTGCCCAGTGTCGTCCGCACCCGCGTGTTGCCGGCGAAATACGCGGGGAACAGGGCATTGCGCGCCAGTTCATCAAGGCTGCGTGCCGCCTGCTCGCCGTTGATCGCCGCGTTCAGAAGGAACTGGCTCGCGATACCGACCCGACTGGTCACCATATTCAGATCAGCCGTTGCCGCATAGAAATTCAGCGTGATAGTGTATTGCTCAATGCTGAAGTTCTGCGGCGTAAGACCGTTGTCCAAGTTCGTGTTGCTGGACGGCACCAGTGGAGTGGTGACCGAAGGCTTTAGCCCAGCGCGGGTCTTAGTCAGGGTTTCACCGATCCCGACGGCGAATTCCTCGCGGTCGGCAACGGCACGGTAACCGAGCCGACTGTTTAGCGCCTGCTGGAATTCTCGCTCCAGAAAGCCCTGCTGAATGATCGGCTGCAAGGACAGCGGGAAGTTCTGAATGCCCATAGGGGTCCTCGTGTTGCAGAATTTTCAAACAAGTCAGCGCGAGCCTGCGCCGCTCGCGATCGCGAGGCACAAGCTGCTCGTCCAGCCGTTATTCTCGGATCAGCGCCGCCTCAAGAGTTCCGCGCGGGCTTTCTGCCATTCGTCGACGCTCATTTCCGTCGCAAGCTTGGCCTTCGGCGATTGCGCCGGCGGCACGCCCGCAGTGGATGACGATGAGCTGCTGCCAAACAGCCAGGGTTTGGCACGTCGCAGTTCCCGTAAGATTCCCTGCACGCCGGCCACTTCGCCATTCTCGTCCAGCTTCAGCTTGCTGGTATCGATCAGTTTCACGCCGTCGAGGTCCACCATGCCGGCTCGGACGGCTTCTGCCTTCAGCTCCGCCCGAACAAGTCTTTCCTGCGCTCCGACGAGTTGGCGCTCCAGGTCGGCAGCGTGGGCTGCAATGTCTGCCGCTGCGATTGAATCGGATACGTGATCGCTCATTGTTTTGCCTTCGTGTTGGCAATACGGGAAAGTTCGGCCGCGACATTATCCACGTCGTAGACATCAGCGATTGATTTCACCGCCGTCTCGCGGCTTAGCAGTCCGCCATCAACCAACGTGGTCAGAGTCGTTGCATCGCTTTGCCGATCCGGCGCGTCCGGGGGATACCAGCGCGGCCAACGCAGGTTGATTCGGACGGTCGCGTCGAGCGGGTCCAAAGTCGCCCCTTTCACGTTCAGTGAATAAATGGCAGACGCCTTTACGATCATTGCCATCAGCCGAAGCAGCGCATTACCGTAGCTCACGCGCAGATTGTCAGCGAGCCAGATCAGGCCCTGGTTCATTAGTTCCAGCGCCCGTCCGCTCTGCGGCGCGCTCAGTCGGTCGGCACTGGCCCGATTGCCATGCACGCCTTCCAGTGCCAGTTCACGCAGGAAGCGCACGTACTCGATCACCGCGTTCGCCGCCGTACCGCCGATCTCGAGAAGTTTTGCGTCACCCTTCTCACTGACCACCAAGGCATTCCCGGCGCCACGAACCAATTCGCCATCAACCGCCGCTGGTTCGCGGATCAAAAGCGTCGGGTCCGAAGAATACTTGAGGCCACGCCCAGCTTGCGACAATTGATAGTCTATCTCGATTGAGGTCTCCACCGCCGCCCGAAACGTGCAGGCGCCATCTATGTCATCGCCACCTGGTAGATTTTTGATCCAGACAACTGGGACGAAGCCGAGACCATGCTGGACGCTGCGTACTTCATCGATCTCGCTGGGCAGCCCATCCAAGACCTTATTAGGCACAAACCAGGTTTCGGTGTCACTGTCCCACTGGCGCTGGAACCAGAAGTCGGCGACTGGATCGTCGATGTCGTAGCCCTGCGACGCTAGCACCGCACCCGAAACTTTGTATGCTTCAGTCACTGAAAGCAACTGGTCCGGAGCGTCCGCTCGCCACACTGGCGTCAGATACAGGCTTGGAAGCACATGGACGAAGACGCGGCCTCCCAAAACGCGTAGCAGCACCGCGACGCTACCGACCGAACCACGTAGCGCTGCCTCCAGCATCGCCTGGTTCAGCGCGCATTCCTGGGCAATATCGCCGAGCACGGCACGCGTATGCGGATCGTCGCACTCGATGGTGGGAAAGTGTCCCTCGCCGAATACGAGTGAAAGGCTGTCGTCTACAACAATCTTTGCGAGCGGATAGCGCACGGATGGCCGGCGCCGACGCAGCGGAATATACTCGCCGCCCATGCCGCGCTCCTCATGGAACTCATAAGGCAGTGCGTCATAAAGGCGTCCCTCTAGCACGCGGGTGAGGATGTCCAGGCGGCGGGTCCGTTCGGGAAACGCCGGATCACCTGGGATCAGCGTACCGATCGTGTCGAACATGCGTGTCCTTCAACGGCGCGGCAGACCGGGCCGCGTGGGTATGGCTGAGTTTGCCTGACGCTGGCGCCAACAGGTACGCGTTGCGTATTGCGGTGGGAAGTATTGAGCAGTCTTTGCAATTCTTGGTCGGTCCTGTGAATCTATGTAATAAATAGAATAGCAGATAATGTTCGAACTTACTCGTAATTAATTATATATACGCAAGATGGAAGGATAGACTCCGTAAATAGAAGTACCAAAAAACAATTCTATCCAAAATGTATTGAGAGAAGCCCTTGGTATTCGGCGGGTCCATAACAGCGATCTCGCATTCCAAATCCGGAGACTGCTTTCCGTAACACTGATTTTTCCTTGCGCCTTGTGCCGTCTGTGTCCGGCATTCGGATGCTAGCGTCCCATGATCGGTACATTCAGCCGCCGCGTTGCGGTCGGGGCTTCGGCATGGATAGCCAGCGCACGGGCCAGTGCGTCAACTTGGTCGTCTTTTCGCCCGCCCGGAAATTCCCTCAATTCGTTCAGAAATGCGGAATTCCAGGGGGCACGAACGATGGCGAAATTGCCGGCCTCCACTTGTGCAGCCGCCGGGCCGGCCCGCGTGACCTTCGATCCGGTTTCAGGCCCCGCTGCGACGCGATAACCGGGGAGCAGACCAGTCAGCCAAACCACCTGCTGCTTGCCGGCCTGGCCAGGGTCTTGCGGCAGGCCGATCGTGACATCCCGGCCGTCCATACGCGCCGTCTGCGTGATCGCCTCGGACACCTCGCCCGGGCCGCCGCGGAAGCGACAGACATCCAGCACTACGAAGCCACCCGCTTCGGTGCGGCCAAGCTTGATGCCCGCAGTCCAATCCGGGTCACGCCCCTCGGAGGCCGCCGTCGCCGCCAAGTCCCACGCACGTACCACGCGCGGGCAGGGCGGCGCGGTCTCCAGCACTCCGATGCGGCCGCACTGGAACAGGGCTTCCAGGTCGGCGCGGGGCGCCTGCTGGTACTGCGCCGCCCAGACTCGGGAACCCACCGCCTGCCGCCGGCGCGCCAAGGCGGCAATGTCCTCCCATTCTGGCCAGAGCGGCTCACCGGGCATCCGCCCCAGCGGGTCGTCAGGTTTATCCGCAAGGGCCGGCAGGCGCAGTGTTTGCCAATTGTCCCCGCCGGCAAGCAACCGGGCCGCCAGATCGTCTTCGTGCCACCGCGCCATCACCAGCACGATTTTACCGCCTGGCGTCAGCCGGGTCGTGAGTTCGGTTCGGTACCAGTCCCAAAGCGCATCCCGACACTGCGTGCTTTCTGCCTCGGCAGCTGTCTTGATTGGGTCGTCGATCACAATGAGGTCGGCGCGACGGCCCATTAACGGGCCACGCACCCCGGTTGCGAAATAGCTGGCACCGGCGAACGTGGAGAAGCGCACGGCAGACCGGTCGTCGCGTGCCAGGCCGTCTTCAGTGCTCTCTCTATAGTCGCGGATCGTGGCGCGCACCCGCCGGCCGAAATGGGCGGCGAGGCTTTCGGTATGGCACGCCGCGACCACCCGGGCCTGCGGCTTCCGCAGCATATACCACGAGGGAAATGCGACGCTCGCGTAGGTGCTCTTTGCGCTCCCCGGCGGCATGAGTAGCATCAGCCTGTCGCAATGGCCCTCCGCCAGCGCTTCCAGCCGCTGCAGTATCAGATGATGGTGTCTTGCTAGGCGGAACGGCGCCATCGTCCGCGCCGCCCAATCCGGCAAGGACGGGACGGCGGAAAGGGTGGCCGGTGTCATGTGCTCCGGTCAGAGCAGTGAAGCCCGTCGGGGCACACCGCCGATCATGCAGGAATATATACCGCTTTCTGGGGCATCTGGGCAACCAGAATCGCGTTAGTGAAAAATTTCCCGTTTCGGGTCGCGTCGCGACTCGGTTTCGCCTTCCGTGCGTGCCTGGGAATGGTTCCAGGGGGCTGGAATGTTGGAGTCGCGCTTTGGCGAAGGCCCGTATCATCTCACCGTGCCATCTCTCGCCTGCAAAGTCGGCCGCAATGTCCCGTGGCCTTTTTGCCCGGGGAACAGACCGAGGACGGGTTTATCGCCGCCTCTACCAGCCAATCCGACACCGACGCGCGGTTGCAGGGCCAGATCGGCAAATATCGCCCCTTCCTGTCGCCTACACTGCGAGAGGGGCTCACCGCCGATCATGCAGGAATATATACCGCTTTATGGGGCATCTGGGCAAGAGGAATCGTGTTAGTGAAAAATTTCCCGTTTTGGGTTGCGTCGCGATCCGGTTTCGCCTATCGCGCCTGCCTGGGTATGGTCCCAGTGAGGCTGGAATGTGGGAGTCGCGCTTCGGCGAAGGACCGTATCATCTCACCGTGCGGTCTCTCGCCTGCAACGTCGGCCGCAATGGTCCCGGGGCTTTTCTGCTTGGGGAACAGACCGAGGATGGGTTTGTCGCCTATGCCGGCCGGTCCGACACCGGCGTCAGCGCGCGCTTGCAGCGCCAGATCGGGAAATATCGCCAATTCCTGTTCGCCTACACCGCGACGGCCGAGGCCGCTTTCAAGTACCAGCTCGCTAGGGTGGTATCGGTTCCTAATCGACCGTCGCAGGCGCCGCCGGACAATCATTGAACGTATGCACTTTAAAATGAACGGTGGACCGCAAGTAGCTCCTTTGTTTGCGAGATGTTTACGCAAATCGATCGACCCTGCAATAGCCACCAGCGATGCGACCTGGCAGCCCTGTTCATGCCACACCGAATACGGGTTGACCCGTCGCTGGATAATTGCTCAAGTGCAGTCAGTTCGATCATTGTGAATTGGCGATATATGTCGTCTACCGACTCATGCGTTGGCCATTTCGCGGGAAACTGTCCGTGTAAGCACACCCAGACTGTACCAGGCTTGGTCTCGTCCGCGCCCGGCTCCGTCGGCCGAACCGATCTGCTTCGGAACATGGTCACAAGAAGAAGGGGGCTACCCTGATGCACGCGCGCTCTGGCCGGGCCCTGCCCGGCGTGTTCATCTCCATGCTTGTGGCCAGTTCCATGCTGGTCGCGCCTACTCCCGCAGCAGCTTCCACTGACGCGGCTCCTCCCGCACGAAAGAGCGCCGGCCACGAGCAGCGCCGCCCACTGGGAAATGGACGGGCTCAGAGTTCCGCCAAGCCCGCGCCCCACAAGGCCGTCGCCTCGGCCACTCGCCGCCGCCCCCAGGCCGCTCTTACATCGCATATCACCTCGGCGCAGGGTCTGAAGCCGCTCGCCGGCGCAAAGCCAATGACAGTTTCATATGTTTACAACGGTCACAGCGTCGCCGTGCCGATCACCAAGACATCGTTCATCGATGATGGGTTCACCTATACCGAGGATGCAGGTGGCCACGTCGGCTGGACGCAGACAGGGGTAGCTTCCTGGTACGGCGGCCGGCGCTGGCAGGGAAATGTCACCGCCAGCGGCGACCGCTACAACGAAAGCGTCCTCACCGCCGCACATGCCACACTGCCGCTCGGCAGTCGCGTGCGCGTAACACTGGCGAACTCGGACCGTTCCGTCATCGTCATCATAAACGATCGGCCCGGCACTCGCACCCGCATCATCGATCTCAGCCGCGGAGCCGCCGAAGCACTGGGCATTCTGTCGCAGGGGGTCGCGGTAGTGACTCTCTCTCCGATTTGATAGAACTGCTCTGAAATCACTCGTTTTACTGGTCGAGAGCGTGCCACGTAGCTTTTAGAAACACATACGCTGCTTGGGAGACGGGCCTGCGCCCAGGCTAAAGCAACGGCGGATGCACCCGCGCAAGCGTGGTCGAAGTCTGGCAACGTGGGTTAACGTAGTCGACCCACGCTTGTTCCACGCTGATAGATCCCTCCACCCGAAGAATGAATTCCGGCTTGCCTGGAGGCTGGGTGTTGAGCGTGCCGGTGAAGGTTCCGTCCGCACCGATCGGCCCCTCGATCGCCAGGGCGCCGTCGCCGGGGGTAAAGACGAACCGGTCGGCCCGCCTGGCCAGCGTCGCCGTCTTCATATCGCAGCCTGGAAACGCGCCGACATATCGTGCGTCGTAGCCCTGCATGCGCTCGCTGCATCCACTCAGAATCGAAGCCGCAGCCAGAATCACTGCCGACCTTATCTTGCCCGCGGAAGGAGCACGCCGGTTCCTCAATTGTCGCCCCAATTTCCGCCCCACCCGCCCCAGCCGATCCCCCAACCCCCGCCCGGCTGAGCGCCCCACTGCGCGCCGTAATGGTTGACCGCCCAAGGCCCGGAGGCATCGGGCGGGGCGATCGTACGACCGGTGATGTAGCTCTGCGCCTTCCACCAGTCGATCTGTCCCATGACCCGTCCGGCGAAGCGGCCGTCTAGATCGGCCTCGGGGAAATGGATGCCCCCGAAGCGACGGGATAGCCCCGCCTGTGCAGCAGCATAGCTGAATGTCGGAAATGTCAGCGTCACCGGTTCGGTCGGCGCGATTCCCGGCTCGATGCTGGTGCCGCCCGGCTGGTAGGTCACGGAAAAGTTGAAAACGTCGCTTCTGGTGAAGTTCTGCAACACGGTCGCCGCAGCGGCACTGAACATGCTGTGGCCCGACACGTATTCGGAAAACGGCGGCGTGATCACCGTCTTTTCCTGATATGGTTGCCAGGTGCCACCGTCGAGGAAGCCGCTGCCGAGGCCATAACCCTTCCACGCATAGACAATTTTGCCGGTGTATAGATAGTGAATGGAAGTGATCGGCCGTTCGGAATTGAACGCACGCTTGATCAGCCAGCAGTCGATTCCTGCGTCCAGCAATGCATTGTTTAACGCGAAGAACATCTTCACGTCGGCATCCTGCGTGTGCTGGTCGCGGCGAGACACGAATTCGCCGATGCGGCTCCAATGGCCCGGCGGCAGTTGCGTGCCGGGGCTGTCCGCCCAATAGTCTGCGATCACCTTGGTCGTGTTGTTTAACGTCGCCGAGTATAGCAGCAGCAGATCGCTGTCGACGCTATATTCCCAGGATGGATAGCGCGCGGGGCCCCGCCCCCAGAAGGGCGGCAGAGTCGCGAACGGCGTAACCACACCCCAAAATGGTGTCGCAAATTTCTGCGTGCTGTAAATTCCCGAGGCGTTCGGCACCGACAACGGCTGCCACTCATTGGGATCGACAATCGCAGTGGGCGTATTCGGCGTGGTATAACCGGAATAATCGCTGTACGGCGTTCCGGCCGCGCTGAGCGTGCCGTACTGGTTCGAGCCGTCCGTGGCGCGAAACGCTATCACCGCTGCGGCAGCCAGGTTACCGATGCCCGCTGGCGTCGTCGGATCGGTAGACATGTCGGTCGGATCAAGTCCGAGCGTCGCCATCTGAGCGTCGGCAAGCGCAACTTGGCTCGGGAACAGGTTCACCTCGGCGCGATACGCCGCGTAGCTGATCGCAATCGCCGTGTTCGCCGGGGTCCGCAACGATGGTGGCGCACGGCCTACTCCATTGCCCTGCCGAGTCGGCACGGAAACATCGTTGAACGCGGTCCAGGCATCGTACATCGCGGTCGCGACAATCGCGAGTTCCCGCGCGGCGGCAGTCGGCGGCGGACTGGTTGCCGCTATTCCTTGCACGGTCACCTCGTTCCACTGGACCACGACCGTATCACCTGGCAGCGCCTGGGCCTGTCCCGGGGTTGCGATCAGCAGAACGGCCACCCACGCAAGCGCGGCGGCCGAAGGCATCGATCTCATCAAGACGCCCCTTACGAGAATCGTAAATCGATTTGTTGATGCGATGATACAGGCTTCCCACGGTCGGGCAAAGCTAGGCCCGTGCAAAAATGGCCGGCAAGTTGTGTTGTTGAGTAGTCGTGCCCTCGATACAAGCGGCCGACCGCAGGCGCCGCGCTCACCACGTCCCGCCGCCAGGTGCTGTCCGACCCGACTGATCGCGATCTGACGCACCCCGACATTCACATACCCGTTGCAGGCGCCAAAGCCGCAAGCTCGGCGGGAACGCGGCCCTCCCGCGGCACGTCATATCGGCATTGCGCACGCGCGGACGCTGTTGTGTGGAGCTGCGAGCGACAACTGCGCGAGCTGCAACACGCTCGGTGATCATGGGAAAGTCATAACGAGCGAGTTTTGTGGACCGCTCCGCACGGCTTCGCCTCGATCCCCGAAAAGCCTAGCGATGTGCTCCTGCCTTCGTGATTTTGGATTCCGCGTTTCGGGCGCCGCAATGACATCGCCGTGCCCGATGGCATGCTACTCAGCGGCGGTCTTCCGTTCCCGCATCTTTGGCGGACTACCGCTCGCAGTGGGACTGTGCGCGATGCCCACAAATCCGCAAGCATTGATGCTGCTTCGGTAAATTGAGGTTTTTGCTATCGGATCGGGGAGCACCAACAAATGCTGCGCTCGGTTTCTGAGTGATACTCCGCGTCTTCAATTTTCCCGCAACTGCACCTTCCGCAATGGGGTCAGCAGGGTGTTGTTAACTCGGCCTTAAGGCACCGACGGGCACCCTCTGGCCATCGAATCACGACCGCTGCCAAGACAGGCCGAATCAAGTATGATCGCCACCGGGCATCAGGCCCCTCGGCCCGCCGTGACGGGGCCACAGGCCGAGCCACCGGTCTCCGATATGTCGCAGCGGAAGCTCGGGCAAACTGAAAGTTCGTGCGCGGCGCACACGCAATTTGCTGTCGCACAATCTTCCGATCTGACAACGCAACAAACATTCTCAGTCGTCTTAGTGCCGCAATTCGCCAAAAGCTTCAGCCAACGGCTGTTGTCCGGCAGACGCGGTCTGGTCGCGGGGCGCCGGCGGCAATTAGCATCGGCCCGGCAGTCGCCAGGCGAAACGCAGAAGGTTGCTACGGGCAGGTCTGGATCGAACGCGCGGCGCCCGGGCACGACTCCGCGCCCGCCTTCACCTGAAAGGCTTGGGTGAAATGAAGGCCAAAACAGTGACAATTCTGTTGGTCGACGATGACTCAGTCGACCGACGGGCGGTGAAGCGCTCGTTCCAGGATCTAAAGATCGCCAATCCCGTCGTCGAGGCTGGCGACGGCCTGGAGGCGTTGGAGTTCCTGCGCGGCGAGAACGGTCGCGCGAAAGTGCCGATGCCATGCCTGGTGCTGTTAGACCTCAACATGCCGCGTATGGGCGGCCTCGAATTCCTCGACGCGCTGCGCGCCGACGCGGCTTTGCGCCGCACCGTGGTGTTCGTTCTCACCACGTCGGCGGCCGATGAAGACCGGCTGACGGCGTACGACCATCACATTAGCGGCTATGTGCTGAAGTTCCGCCCCGGGCAAAGCTTTCTGGACGCAATCGGAATGCTGCAAGCCTATTGGCGCATCGTCGAGTTCCCGGACTGAGGCTAGCGCGATAGGGCGGCCGAAAGCCGAGCGTTGCGCGCGGAAGCTGCCGCAACGCCCCCTGATCGCGCAAACCCCTACTTCTTCTCCCGGTCCGCCGCCCGCGCCAACCTCGTCGCGGTACGGAGAAGAAATGCACGATCATCCTCCGTACAACCACGATACAGGCGCAGCAGCGCGTGCTCGGTCGCGTTCTCCGGCCCGACCGTAACACCCTCGGAGGTGCCGCTCAGCAAGTGCTGAACAGAGACGCCGAGCACGCTCGAAATCTTTGTCAGGTTGCCCCGCACCTGTCCGCTGCGTTCGGTCTCCCACTGTGCCACGGCTGATCGGCTGACTCCCACCGCCTCGGCAAGGTCAGCCTGTGTCATGCCACGCGCCAGCCGTGCCGCACGAATCCGCGCCCCGACCGACTCGCTATCGCCCTCATCCATGATCGCCCCCGCCAATTGACCGGATCAGCCTACGTCACCCAGACTAACGGGTCTATGACAGAGTTGTTGACATCTATGTGTTAGTTGGACTAACTGCTCGTCGTCGAACGCGACCGGTGCGTTTTACGAATGAACAGGAGTGCCAATGGAGCGAATGGAATGGACGGAAGCGCGGGACGGGATCCTGCGTCGGCTTCGCGCGGAAGGAACAGGCTGGCAGGCGATTGCAACCGAACTGGGCGTGACGCCCGATGTGGCACGCGAGCGCGGACGGCGCATCGGCGCTCCGGCGCCAAGGCATACCCCCAGCATCCCGCATGAGGACCCTTACCGCCGACCGCTACCAGCCGGGCATCCGCGCTCCTGGGGGCTGCTGACCGAAGGCACCACGCTGGCCGGCGAGACCTGGCCCGGATGGAACTCGGGGCCCGAACACGATCCGTCCCTATCAATCCGAAGGAAAGTCAAGATGAAGGCAACAGCGTCCAAGCCTCATGCCAATGAAGCCGCGCCGAAAACGCTCCCGCACCGAGCGGACACCCCCTTGGCGCCGAACGAATGGGGCACGCTCGACGCAGCCTACGTGATTGCGAGGTTGGAGGAGGCGGGACGCACCCTGCTGGCCCTCCCCCACACCGGTCCCTCCACAAGGATGCGGACGAATGTGCTGGACGTGGTGAGAAGCTCCGTCGAAGGCTACGGGTGGGGCGAGGGCCGGCTTCGGCCCGCCTACCCCGACAGCGGGGAGGTGAGCCGGATGGACGAGGCGATGGCCTGGATCAGCCGCATTCCCATCGATCGCTACGTCCTCCGCCGAATCGTCGGCGCCCGGGCGCTGATCAACCCTACGACCGACCGGCATCTCTATCCCTGGCGAAAACTGGCTGACGCGCTGGGCGCGGACCACAAGGCAGTGCAACGATGGCACGCGCAGGGGATTTCGCTGATCGTCGACAGCCTGAACAAGTAGGTCGTTACGGGCTGCATCATCCGCGGCATCTGCATGATGCCGCGGATGACCCACCGGGCGGCCGGTCGGATGCGCGACAGGCGGCGGTCGGCGCAGCCCATCCGCCGATATGCACATCGCATTATTCCATCACGGCGAATCCCGGTCCCAGAGCGCAACTTTGAGACGCACGTTAACTCCACCTTCATCAAAATCTCGAAAAAGAGAGCCGTTGCACAACTGGAGACAACGTATGACGATCCAGCACCATCGGATCGCTGCCGCCCCAACGTCCCTGCCGCCGCCCCCCATCTTCCTGCCGCCGCAATGGCAGGACTCCTCGCCGTTTGGCGGCATCGATATGCCGGGCGTGGCCAAGCCGGCCGCCATTCATACCAGTGCTTCGACGTTGAAGACTTCGCTGTACCTCACCGAGCCCGGCACGACCAGCGCCATCAGTATCGCCGACCTGCATCAGGACGGCTTGGGTGATTGCTTCCTGATTTCCGCAATTGGCGAATTGGCGCTGACCGACCCGGCGGCAATCCAGAACATGATCAAAGTCAACAGCAACGGCACCGAAACGGTCACGTTGCACGAGGAATCCACTGGAAAGCTACCCGTACCCGGCTATGCCGGCGCCTACAAGGCGGTGACGGAAACAGTGAACAACAATTTCTCCAACCAATCGGTCAACAGTGGCGCCACGCAGGACGTGGTCAATGGGGTCAAAGAGATCTGGCCGCAGGTGATCGAGGAAGCCGTGGCACAGCTCAACGGCGGCTACAGCGCGATCGCGAATGGCGGCTACCCGTTCGTGGCGATGGAAGAGTTGACCGGCGTGCAGGCAACCTGGATCTACCAGCCGGCCGCCAGCCTGACGCTGTCGCAGTTGCAGGGCTGCATCAAGGCTGGCGACATGATCACGTTCGACACGGCGAACAACCCGACCGGCTACAATCTGGTCGGCGACCACAGCTATATGTTCGACGCGCTGAACACCTCCGGCGGTGGCACCGTCACGCTGCTGAACCCGTGGGGCACGGACCAGCCGACCGCGATCCCGCTGTCCCAGCTCGCCGGCAACATCATCCAGATCGATATCGGCCACGCCTGATAATCGGCCGATAGGCGGATGGCACGGTTCCGTCTTCACCCGTGCCATCCGCCGCCTAGCCCGTCGCAATCTCCTTGCACGGACTTTTGAACGTCCGACTTCGCCGCCTCCCTAGCAAAACACCACCATTATCAGGGCGTACGGCTGCGTCGGCAGGTGAGTCAGATGCGCCCGGCCAGGTCTAGCAGCGCCTCGTCCGTCCGCGCCGCTCCGACCAGGGAGAGGCCCGCTGGACAGTGCTCGGCCGTCGCCAGCGGCAGCGTGACCTGTGGCAGACCGCCGAGCCCGGCCATGCACAGCAAAGCCAGCGCCGCGTTGCGGGTGGCGACTTCAACGACCGAGGGAGGAGTGTTCAAGAACGGCGCCACGCGCGGCGCCGTCGGCAGGCAAAGTGCATCGCCGGGCTCGATCTTGTCGCGCAGCCAGGTGCGGACCTCCTCCATCCGGACGCGGGCGTCAGCGGCGGCCTCCGGCGTCACAGTAGCGGCAGCAGCGAAACGTTCCTTGATGCCGGGACCGAATTCCGGCCGTGTTGCCTCTACCCAGGCACCGAGATTCTGCCAGATCTCGAACGCCTGAACAGTTTGGAAGATGACGCGCCAGCCATCCAGGTCGGCAAACTCGTCTCGCATTTCGACGGTTTCCAAGAAATGTGCGGCCACCCGAGAAACGGTTGGGCGAAGCGCGTCGCGGACGGAGGGTTCCGCACGCTCAAACAGTGCCGGTGCCACCAGCAGCCGTCGCAGCGGGGCGGGCCTGTCGCCACTGTCGAGCAGCAGCGAACCCACGGACGCCAACAAGGCAGCATCACGCGCGAACCAGCCGACCACGTCGAAACTTCCGGCGAACGGCAGCACCCCATCCGTCGCGACCCGGCCGTGCGTCGGGCGGATGCCATAAATGCCGCAATAGGAGGCCGGGATGCGCACCGAACCACCGCAGTCGGTCCCGATGGCGATGTCGCATAGGCCGCCGGCGACGGCGGCGGCGGAACCGGCGGAGGAGCCGCCCGGAATGCGGTCCGGTGCCGCCGCATTGCGCGGCGTGCCGAAATGCACGTTCTCGCCGGAAAGGCTGTAGCAAAGCTCGTCGCTGATCGTACGGCCGACAAGATCGGCGCCCGCGTCGAGCAGCTTTTGCACCGCGCTCGCCGTGTGGGTGGCCGGTTGATGCGTGCGCAGCCACGCCGGATGGCCGAATCCCGTTGGCGTGCCGGCGATCTCGAACACGTCTTTCGCCGCGAACGTCCGCCCTCGCAGCGGTCCGGTAGCGGCACCCGTAAGCGCAACCGGATTGGCGACGCAGAATGCGCCGAGCGGATCGTCCGTCATGGCCGCAGCAACGTGGCAGCGGAACGTTCGAACGTTTGTCGGCCTCGCTTGAAACCCATCAGCGGAATAGCGAGTTCAGCAATCGCACTCGCCCGGTCGGGCGCGTCAAGCACCACCAGGTCGGCGATCGCTCCTTCCCGGACACCGTAGGCATCCAGCCGCAGCAGGCGTGCCGATCGGTTGGTAATCATCTCGAAGCACTCGCACACATCGTGGCGCGTACCGACATGCGCGATGTTGGCATAGAGATTGGCCATGCGGATCAAGGATACGTCGCCGAACGGGGTGAATGGGTTCAGCACGTTGTTCGTCGAAAGAGAGCAATTGACGCCGGCGTGCAGCAGTCGGTGCGCGTGCGTCACCCCACGCATGGAAGAATGCTCCGCGCCGCGCCCCATCAAATAAAGATCTGTCGAGGGTAGAACCGTCAGCGCCACTCCGCTGTCCGCCATCCGCTTGGCCGCCTGCGCGAAGCGCATCGCAGGCACCGTGGAAAGCTTGGTCACATGGCCGATCGCAACGCGACCGCCATAGCGGAATTTCTCCGTGACATCACAGACATACTCCAGGTCGAGAACGGCCGCGTCGGCGCCGAAATCGAGGTGCATGTCGATGTCGATGTCGAAATGCCGCGCCATTTCGAACACGCGGTCGATCTGCCCGTGCGGGTCGCTGTCGGTATAAGGCGCCGCCCCGACCACACGACCGCCGGCCGCGAGCGCCGACATCATCAGGTCGTCGGTGCCCGGATTGTTGAGCAGACCCTCCTGCGGAAAGATGCAGAGTTCAAGGTCGATGGCCCAGGCGTATTCGCGCACGAGCGGAAGGATGCCGTCGAAGCCACGCAGGCCAATGCCCGGGTCAACCTCAAGATGCGTGCGCATGTGCGTCGTGCCGTTCAGGATAGCCCGCTCCAGCGTCGCCGCCCCGCGCACATGCACGTCTTCGGCGGTGAAACCCTGTTTGGCTCGGGCAACCTCGGCGATCGCCTCGGACAGATCGCCGCTGTCGGCGCGGCAGCGGTCCAGGATGCGCGACTTGTCGAGATGGATGTGCGTCTCCACAAAGCCCGGCGCCAGCAGCCGCCCGCCAAGATCGCGCGCGGGCCCCTCTGCCGCCAGCGACGGGGCGATCACCGCGATCCGCCCGCTCTGGATGCCGACATCCAGCGCCCCCTCCGTCTCACGGCCGGCGACGTGAGCGTTACGCAGAATCAGATCCATCGGCAGGCCTCCGGGCAGCGGCGCGCAAGCCCCTACCGGCTCGCATCCAACGCTGCCTGCAAAATGTACGCCGCCGCCATTCTGTCGACCACCTCGGCCCGGCGCTTGCGCGAGATGTCCGCCTGCTCGATCAGGAAGCGGTTGACCGCGCTCGACGAAAGGCGCTCGTCCCATAGCACGGCCGGCAAGCCGGTCGCGGCCGAAATGGCGTGCGTCCAGTCCCGCACCCCCTGCGCTGCCGTGCCGAATGACCCGTTCAGACCGAGCGGCAGTCCGACGACAAGACCGCCGGCGCCCTCCTTCCGGGCGATCTGAGCCAATTCCGTCGCGTTTGCGGCAAGCTTTCCACGCCGGAGCGTGCCGTAAGGGCTGGCCAACCGCAGTTCCACGTCGGACAGCGCAACGCCGATTGCGCGAGCGCCGAAATCCAGGCCAATCAGGCGGGTGCCCGGTGCCAGTGCAGCGCGAAGGTCGGTCAGGTTGAAGATGGGCATGGCCGGCTTTATGGTCCGGCCCCCTTCACCCGCCCAAGGGGTTTTTCCATGTCGCTCGATCCGCAAGCGATCCGTCGCGTCGCCCATCTCGCCCGTATCCGGCTCGACGAGGCGGAGATCCCGCGCATGCAGGCGGATCTCAACGGCATCCTCGGGTGGATCGACATGCTGAACGAGGTCAATGTCGATGGCGTTGCACCACTCGCCGGCGGCACCACCCTCGCCTTGCGGCTCCGCGCCGATGTGGTGACAGACGGCGCCATCGCCGAGGATATTTTGCGCAACGCCCCTGATCGCGCCGGAGATTTCTTCACGGTGCCGAAGGTGGTCGAATGATGTTTTCCCTCACGCTCGCCGAGGCCCGCGCCGCGCTCCGCGCCCGCAAAATCTCCGCCGTGGACCTGACGGACGCCTATCTTGGTGCGATCGACACGCTGAACCCACAACTGAACGCATACGTGCTGGTCACGCACGGCCAGGCGCGCGCCCAGGCGGCGACGGCCGACAAAGCACTGGCACGCGGCGAAGCCGGCGCCCTCACTGGCATTCCGCTCGCGATCAAGGATTTGTTCTGCACCAAGGGGATCCGCACGACGGCGGCGAGCCGAATCCTGGAGCCGTTCATCCCGCCCTACGAAAGCACCGTCACGGCCAATCTTCTGCGCGACGGCGCGGTGTTTCTCGGCAAAGCCAATCTCGACGAGTTCGCGATGGGCTCCTCGAACATGACCAGCGCCTTCGGCCCAGTCACCAACCCATGGACACGGCGCGGCGACAACCGGCCGCTGGTTCCCGGTGGGTCCTCCGGTGGCTCGGCGGCGGCGGTCGCGGCGCGGCTGGCACTCGGCGCGACCGCGACCGACACCGGCGGCTCGATCCGTCAGCCGGCGAGTTTTTGCGGCATCGTCGGCATCAAGCCCACCTACGGGCGATGCAGCCGTTGGGGCATCGTCGCGTTCGCCAGTTCGCTCGATCAGGCCGGGCCGCTGGCGCGCACTGTCGAGGACGCAGCGATTTTGCTCGGCAGCATGGCCGGCTACGATCCGAAGGATGCGACCAGTGCCGATCTTCCTGTCCCCGACTTCGCCGCCGCCTGCGCGCGCGGAGTCAAAGGGCTGCGGATAGGAATTCCCCGCGAATACACCTCAGACGACATGCCGCCGGAGATTTCCGCCCTTTGGCAACGAGGTCGGGAATGGTTACAGGACGCGGGGGCCACCATCGTTGATGTCTCCCTGCCGCACACGAAGTACGCGCTTGCCACCTACTATATCGTCGCGCCGGCGGAGGCGTCGTCCAATCTCGCCCGCTACGACGGCGTCCGTTTTGGTCTCCGCCGTCAGGGCGAGGATTTGAACGAGCTGTACGAAAACACGCGTGCCGAGGGGTTCGGCGCGGAGGTCAAACGCCGCGTGCTGATCGGAACCTATGTTCTGTCGGCCGGCTACTACGACGCGTACTATCTCAAGGCGCAGAAAGTGCGTGCGTTGATCTTGCGTGATTTCACAGATGTGTTTCGCGACGTCGATGCACTGCTGACGCCGACCGCGCCCTCGGCCCCGTTTGGCCACGGCGAGAAGATGGACGATCCGGTCAAGATGTACCTGAACGACGTTTTCACCGTGCCTGCCAACATGGCAGGCATTCCTGGCCTCTCGATTCCGGCGGGCCTCGATTCGCAAGGCCTGCCGCTGGGCTTGCAGGTCCTGGGCAAGCCGTTCGACGAAGAAACGGTCTTTGCCGTCGGCGCGGTGCTGGAACGGTCGGCCGGCTTTACGGCGGTGCCTTCGATACTGGCAGAGGGAGCCACTCGATGACCTACGCTATCGAAGGCAGCACCGGACCCTGGGAGGTCGTCGTCGGCCTGGAAGTTCACGCCCAGGTCATCAGCAAGTCCAAACTCTTCTCCGGCGCCGCTACCGATTTTGGTGCGGCACCGAACAGCCAGGTCAGCTTCGTCGATGCCGCGTTCCCGGGGATGCTGCCGGTGCCGAACGCGGAGTGCGTGGCGCAGGCCGTGCGCAGCGGTCTTGGCCTCAAGGCCAAAATCAACCTCGTCAGCCGCTTCGATCGGAAGAATTATTTCTATGCAGATTTGCCGTCCGGCTACCAGATCAGCCAGTACGAATTCCCGATCGTCGGCAGTGGCGCGGTCGAAATCGAACTCGCCGACGGCTCTACGAAAAATATCGGTATTACCCGGCTGCATCTAGAACAGGACGCTGGTAAGAGCCTGCACGATCAGGACCCGACGAAATCGCACATCGACCTCAATCGCGCAGGAGTCGCGCTGATGGAGATCGTCAGCGAGCCGGATATCAGAAGCCCCGAGGAAGCCGGCGCATACGTCAAAAAGCTGCGCTCGATTCTCCGCTATCTCGGGACCTGTGACGGCAACATGGAGGAAGGGTCGCTTCGTGCCGACGTCAACGTGTCGGTCCGTAAAGCGGGCGAATCCTATCGCACGCGCTGCGAGGTCAAGAACGTGAACAGCATCCGCTTCGTCATGCAGGCAGTCGAGGCCGAGGCGACGCGGCAGATAGAAGTCTGGGAATCGGGCGCTAACGTCAAGCAGGAGACGCGATTGTTCGATTCCGCTCGCGGCACCACGCGCCCAATGCGCTCCAAGGAGGAGGCGCACGACTATCGCTACTTCCCGGACCCCGACCTGCCGCCGCTCGTGCTCGAAGACGCCTGGGTCAAGGAACTTTCGGAAGACCTCCCCGAACTTCCGGACGCCAAGCGCATCCGCTTCGTCGCCGAGCACGGGCTGTCCCACTACGACGCGGCCGTGCTGGTTGCCGAGCGCGCAACCGCCGATTTTTTCGAGTCGGTCGCGGCGGGCCGCGATCCGAAGCAGGCGGCCAACTGGATCACCGGCGATCTGTTCGCGCTCCTGAACCGCGCGGGCTGCACGATCGAAGAAAGTCCAGTGCCAGCAGAAAATCTTGGCAAACTGCTTGATCTGATCGCGGACGAAACCATCAGCGGCAAGATCGCCAAGGACGTGTTTGCGATCATGGCAGAAACCGGCGAGGCGCCGGGTCAGATCGTCGAAGCGCGTGGATTGCGACAGGTGAGAGACACCGGCGCGATCGAGTCCGCAGTCGCGGCCGTGCTCGCGGCGAACCCGGACAAAGTGCAAGAATATCGAGGCGGCAAGGAAAAAATGTTTGGCTTCTTCGTCGGGCAGGTGATGAAGGCGATGCAGGGCAAGGGCAATCCCGCATTGGTGAACGAGGCGGTGCGGCGACAGCTCGGCAGCGGCTGAACAGGCGCCGCCGCACCCCCCGCCCTAACCCTGCCTTAAGCCGGCGCGACTAAAACGCCACCGTTCATTCCGGGTCGAAGGACGGGCTGCCGTGCAGGAGCATAGTTTTATCGCCAACTTGTCTATCCGCACCAAAATCCTGAGCGCTTTCGCCGGAGTGCTCCTGCTGTTGGCCGGAACCTGCGCCACCGCGCTGGAGCGGCTCAGCAACATCAACGCCACGGTTGAAGACGTCACCAGCAATTACATGCTGGCACTTGAGTATCTGAGCCAGATGGAAATAAGCGTCGAGACCTTCCGTCGCCTTGTGGTGCTTGAAGTACTACAGGCCGACGATAAGTCGGCGCGCCAGTCAGTCCAGGGCAAGCTTGCGGAACAGGTCAAGATCTACCAGCAGAACGAAGAGAAATACCGCCCCACCATCGGCTCCGACGCCGAGACGAAGCTTTACGCGCAGATCAGCACCGCATCGGCGGACTATCTCGCGGGCTTTAATCATCTTGAGCAGTTGCTGGACGCGGGCGACCGTCCGACGGGCTTAGCTTACATGACGACTCAGCTACGTGCCTCCGGCGATAGGCTGAGCGCCGCCCTGCAGTCCGACCTTGCGTTCAATGTCGACGAGGGCGCCAGGCGCGCCGCCGAGGCCACCGATACCTACAAAACCGGCCGGTTGGTCGTGATCGGGCTGCTGGTGGCCGGTGTGCTCCTCGCGGGGCTTGCCTGTTTGTTCCTGATCCGCGGCATCGCGGCGCCGATTCGCGAGATGACGGATACGATGCGTCGGCTGGCCGCCCGCGACATGTCCGCCGAAATCCCGGCGCTTGGCCGGGCCGACGAGGTCGGGCAGATGGCCGATGCCGTCCGCGTGTTCAAGGACGGGCTGATCGAGGCCGAGCGCCTGGCCCACGCCCAGTCGGCGGAACAAGGCTCGAAGGAGCAACGCGCCCGCCGTCTCGATCAGACGATTGCCGGGTTCGAAGTCTCCTCGCGCGATCTCGTCGGCCAACTATCGGGCGGCGCCAGCCGGCTGGAGGGCACGGCCACGACCATGGCGAGCACCGCCGAGCGGACCCAGCAACAGGCCAGCGCCGTCGCCTCATCCGCCGAGCAGGCAGGTGCCGGCGTGCAAACCGCGGCCGCCGCCGCCGAGCAATTGTCCGCCTCCATCAGCGAGATCAGCCGGCAGGTGTCGCAATCCACCACCATCGCCGCGCGCGCCGTGAGCGACGCTCAGCGGACCAACGCACAGGTTTCGGCGCTCGCGGAAGCCGCCGACAAGATCGGCAATGTCGTCGGCTTGATCACCAACATCGCTGGACAGACCAACCTGCTGGCCCTGAACGCGACGATCGAGGCGGCGCGCGCAGGCGATGCCGGCAAGGGCTTCGCGGTCGTGGCCTCGGAGGTGAAGAACCTGGCCAACCAGACCGGCCGCGCCACCGAGGAGATCGGCCAGCAGATCACCCAGATCCAGGCCGCGACCAAGGAAGCAGTGGCGGCGATCCGCGGCATCGCCACGACGATCGAGGAGGTCAGCGCGATTTCGACCAGCATCGCCGCAGCCGTCGAGGAGCAGGGCGCGGCGACCGCCGAAATCGCCCGCAACGTGCAGCAGACGGCTGCCTCGGCCAGCGAAGTCAGCAGCACGATCGGCGAGGTCGGCAGAGCAGCCCGGGACACCGGGGCCGCCGCCGGCCAGGTCCTCGGCGCCGCCAAAACCCTTTCCGAGCAAGCGGAACGGCTGGCCGCCGACGTCAACCGATTCGTTGCGGATGTGCGCGCGGCTTAACTGGCGCACCCTCGCCGGAAACCCTCGCGGAAACCAGTTCAAGACTTGACCGCTCCGACGTCCCGGTGCGACGCCGGACCCATGGCGCGCGACGAATCAGCGACCCGGCCGATTGAACATTTGCGCGACCTCGTTCGCCAGTCCGCGCCATTGCGGCAAGGCGCGCATTGGCTGTTGGCGCGAATACCCGCATTGCGGCTTGCGGTGCAACGCAGCCTCGCAGCCGCCGAGGACGCAGCTTACCGGGAGTGGGTGGCAACACATGATACATTGACCGAGTCTGACCGCGCCGCCATCGCCGCGCGCCTCGTTGCATTGCCCCCGACCAAGATCTCCGTCGTCATGCCGGTTTTCGATCCGCCGGAGGCATGGTTCCGCTCAGCGATCGCCTCGGTGCGCGATCAGATCTGGCCGCACTGGGAACTATGCATCGCCGACGATGCCTCGACTGCGACCCACGTCGCACGGGTTCTCAATGAAATTTGCGTCGATCCGCGAATCAAAATCGTGCGGCGCTTGCAAAACGGCCATATCAGCGCCGCCAGCAATAGCGCGCTCGCCCTCGCGACCGGCGAGTTCGTCGCGCTGATGGATCACGACGACATTCTGCCCGCGCACGCGCTCTATCGCGTCGCCGAGGAAATCGCCGCGCACCCGGACGCCGCACTGATCTATAGCGACGAGGATCAACTCGATGCACGCGGCCGGCGGTGCCAGCCGGCGTTCAAGCCGGATTTCGACCCGACGTTTCTGCTGTCACGCAATTTTGTGAGTCATCTCGGCGTGTACCGGCGCGACCTCGTGGCAGAAGCCGGTGGCTTTCGCGAAGGGTTCGAGGGCAGTCAGGACTTTGATCTGGTCCTGCGCGTCGCCGAGTGCGCCGGGCGCGCGCGCATTCGCCACATCCCAGCGGTGCTCTATCACTGGCGGCAGGCCGGGAGCGGAAATTTCTCGGCCCGCGCACTGGCACGCTGCGCTGATGCGTCGCGCCGGGCCGTCACGGAACACCTCCTTCGCACAGGCATTGACGGCGAGGCAGCGCCGCATCCGCTGGTGCCGGCGGCGGTGCGGGTCCGGCGGCGTGTCCCTCGGCCGCAGCCGATGGTATCCGTGATCATGCCGACGCGCGACCGGGCGGACCTGCTGTCGCGCAGTGCCGATGGCGTGTTGAGCGACACCGATTACGACGCACTTGAGCTTCTGATCATCGACAACGCGAGCCGCGACACCGCAACACTGAATTTGCTGGATCGTCTCGCCACAGACACGCGCGTCCGCGTGCTGCGCCGTGACGAGACCTTCAATTTCTCGATGCTCTGTAACGCCGGCGCGCAGGCGGCTCGCGGGAACATCCTCGTGCTCCTCAATAATGACGTGGAAATGAGTGACACCGCCTGGCTCATGAGCCTCGTCGAGCACGCCATCCGGCCAGACGTCGGCGCGGTTGGGGCGAAACTGGCGTATCCTGATCTATCCGTCCAGCACGCCGGACTCTTGCTCGGCGCCGGTCCTGACGGCATTGCGGTCCACGCGTTCTCGCGCGCGGCGCGCGATGCGCCGGGGCCGGGCGGGGCGCTGTGGCTGGAGCGCGAGGTCGGCGCCGTCACCGCCGCGTGCCTGGCGATACGCCGCGCCGTATATCTCGAGGTCGGCGGCATGGATGAGCAGTTGCCAGTCGCATACAACGATGTCGATCTATGCCTGCGCCTGCGCGCGGCCGGATACGCGATCGTCTGGACACCATTCGCAGAGCTGGTACATCACGAGTCGGCGACGCGCGGGCCGGATGGCGACGCGGCGCGCGCGGCGGCGGCGGTGAAACTGCGCGCGCGCTGGGGCGAGCAGCTCGCCCGGGATCCTTTCTACAACGACAATCTTTCCATGGCCGACTTCTTCCGGCCCGGCGCGCCGCGCACGGCGCCGCCATGGCGGCATGTCAACGTGTGATCGGGGAGCAATTCGTCAACACGGCGGTAATATCCGTATGCAAAAGACCATTCGTTCATATCGGTCCAAAAGGGATTTTCCATGCCGGCGGTTGCCGATTCGACGCCGATCGATTGCGCGCCGCTGCTCACTCTCGCGGCTGCCCTGCGCGAAGAGGGACGCGCCACGGACGCGCTCATGCTGCATGAACATGTCCTCGCGCTTGACCCCGAGAACCGGGAGGCGCTGGCGGGTGCGATGCGCGGCCTCGCCGCCGCCGGCCGGGTCAAGGACAGCCTGCACCGGCTGATCGCGCTCAAGCGGCTGACAGATGATGTGGGCGCATTGATGCCGGACATCCACGAAAAGGCCATGCTCGCGGTCGGCAAATACAGCGAGCATCTCGGCGCCGGGCAGACCGAGGAAGCCGCCGACTATGTGTTCGCTCTTGCAGCACTGGCGCCAAGCCATCGGCCGTTTCAGGAGGGGGCCTTCGCCATCGCCCGCCAACTCGGATTGCGCGATCGGGTTCTCGAACACGCCACCGCGCTGCTCGCTCTCGACCCCACGCATTATCTGGCCCGCCTGGAAATGGTGGCGTTCTTCAAGGCGCACCATCAGCATCGCGCCGAGCGGGACAACCTGATAGAGCTGGCGCGACACCAGCCGCAGATCCTGCACCCGGCTGTCCGGCTGCAAAATCTCTATTCCGCCGCCAGCATCGTTCTTTCGAACGATATCGACGCGGCGGATATAGCTATCGCGGAGGAGATGATCGAAGCCGCCCGCGCAATCCCGCCGGTGCAATCGGCTGCGGACGAAGAGCCTTATCCAGGCTGGGAAAAGCACTACCGGCTGTCGTTCGAGTCAATCGACATTCCGGCGATCCTGGCGCCGATGCCGGCTGCCAGGCCATATCCCGACATAGCTTTCGCCAACTGCAAGGGCCGCCGCATGTCGGCTGCGGACGTTCGCGGGGTGATCGCACGGCAGCGGGCGGAAATCGTCTTCTTCGGTGCCGCGGACGCAGTCTATCTGGACTTGTACGCACGGCTGTTCGTGTCGTCGATACTCGAATCCAGCGACGTGGGCTGTATCGTCGTCGTCCACGCCATCGGCGGCGTTGGGCGTCTGCGGGAACTCGCGGCCTCGATCGGCATAGACGATCCGCGCCTGATCTTCTCCGCCGACGCATTCGACGCCGCCGCCGTCTCGGCCGTTAGCCGCTGCTTTCGCGAGCCGCCATATTTCTGGTATGGCCTCTCGGCCCACTACCAGTGCTCGCGCTATCAATGGCTCGACTATCTGCTGACGAAGTTCGAGCGGCCCGTCATTGTCTCCGACATCGACACGCTGATGCAGCGCGGCATCAAGGACCTGCTGGCACGCCACGCCAAAGACGATGTCGTGTTCAACAAGAACGATGCCTCGACCGCGTACGCCTCGCGCTTGACGGCCAACCTGCTGCTAGCGAACCCAACTCCGATGGCGATGCGCTTCACCCGATTCCTCCGCAACTACCTCGATTCGGCACTGGCGCGCAGCGAAGTGACGCGGTGGATCGACCAGGCCGGGCTGCTGAACGCGCGCCATCACGTATCCTGGCACGACACGCCGCGCTTCGCCGACTTCGATACCACGTCGGACATCAACAACTGCATGTACCGCGAATATCAGGAAAACCCGTTCCGCTTCCTGTCGCTGTTCCACGGCTTCGACATGTCCACGCTCGGCCGCGCCCGCGTTGGCGGCGACAAGCCGGTGATGGCCGAACTCGTGTCTGGCTAACCCGCCAGCACGGCCCGCACCGCGGCCAGCGCGGCATCCGCCTGCGCCGCGTCCGGGCCGCCCGCCTGCGCCATGTCGGCTCGCCCGCCGCCCCCCTTGCCGCCGACTGCCGCACTCGCGGCGCGCACCAGATCGACAGCACTGAAACGCGGCGTCAGATCAGCGGAAACGCCGACGACAATGCTGGCCTTGCCCTCGGCGGTCGAGACCAGCGCGACAATGCCGGGCCCGACCTGCTTGCCGATCGCTTCGGCGATGCCCTTCAGATCGCGCGGCGGCACGTCACCAAGATTTTTCGCGGTAAACGAAACGCCCGCAATTGATTCCGCCGCAGCCGCGCCACCGCCGGTCGCGAGCTTCTTTCTCAGTTCGGAAATCTCGCGTTCCAGGTTGCGGCGATCTTCCACCAGCGCGGCGACGCGCTCGGCGACTTCGGAGATGTTGGCGCGCAACGCGGCAGCCGCGTCGCCGAGCCGCCTGTCGTTCTCCGCGACCGCCGCCAGCGCCGCCTCTCCGACCACCGCCTCGATCCGCCGGACACCGGCGCTGACGGCGCTTTCGCCCGTGATGCGGAACAGGCCAATATCCCCGGTACGCCGCACATGCGTGCCGCCGCAAAGCTCGATCGACCACGCCGGCCGATTGCCCGCGCCGAGCCCCATCGACACGACGCGCACCTCCTCGCCGTATTTCTCGCCGAACAGTGCCATCGCACCTTCGGCGACAGCGGCGTCCGGCGTCATCAGGCGGGTCGTGACTTCGCTGTTTTCCCTGATGCGCGCATTGACTTCGTGTTCCACCCAGGCAAGGTCATCGCGCCCGATCGGTGTCGGTTGGCTCACATCGAAGCGCAGCCGGTCGGGGGCGTTCAGGCTGCCCTTTTGTGCCACATGTTCGCCGAGCCGACGGCGCAGTGCCTCGTGCAGCAGGTGCGTTGCCGAATGGTGCGCGCGGATCGCACTCCGCCGCGCATGGTCTACGTCCGCCAGCACCGCACCGCCGACGACAGCTTCGCCCTCGATCACACGTCCCAAATGCACGAACACGTCGCCAAGCTTCTTTTGGGTGTCAGTCACGTCAATCATCACGCCAGGCGCTATGATTTTTCCGGTATCGCCGACCTGCCCGCCACTTTCCGCGTAGAACGGAGTCTGGTTCAGCAGCACAGCAACCTGCTGGCCGGCAGTCGCCCGTTCCACCGGATGCCCGTCCACCACCAGCGCCGTGATTTCGGCTTCGGCGGTCTCAGTGGCGTAGCCGAGGAATTCCGTCGCGCCGAGCTTCTCCTTCAGCTCGAACCACACGCGATCCGTCGCTGCCTCGCCTGATCCCGCCCATGCGGCGCGCGCGCGGCGGCGCTGGTCAGTCATGGCGAGCTCGAAGCCGGTAATGTCGACGCCGCGCCCCTGCTCGCGCAGCGCGTCCTGCGTCAGGTCGAGCGGAAAACCGTAGGTATCGTAAAGCTTGAAGGCGATTTCACCAGGCAGCGCCCCGCTGCCCTTTATCTTCGCCGTCTCCTCGGTCAGCAACCCAAGGCCCCGCTCCAGCATCGCCTTGAAGCGCGTTTCCTCCAGCCGCAGCGTTTCCGTGATCAGCGGCTGCGCCCGCACCAGTTCGGGGTAGGCGCCGCCCATCTGCCGCACCAGCGCCGGCACAAGCTGCCACATGATCGGCTCTCGCGCGCCCATCATGTGCGCGTGCCGCATCGCGCGGCGCATGATCCGGCGAAGCACGTAGCCACGTCCTTCGTTGGACGGCAGCACGCCGTCGGCGATCAGAAAACTCGTGCTGCGCAGATGGTCGGCGATGACGCGATGGCTGGTCTTGAACGGACCGTCGGGGTCCTGGTGCGTGACCTCCGCACTCGCCAGGATCAGCGCACGAAACGTGTCGGTGTCATAGTTGTCGTGCTTGCCTTGTAGAATCGCGGCGAAGCGTTCCAGGCCCATGCCGGTGTCGATCGAGGGGCGCGGAAGCGGCACGCGTGTGCCGGGCGGCCCCTCCTCGAACTGCATGAACACAAGGTTCCAGATCTCGATGAAGCGGTCGCCGTCGGCATCGACGCCGCCGGGCGGCCCGCCAGGAATCTTGTCGCCGTGGTCATAGAAGATTTCGGAGCACGGGCCACAAGGGCCGGTGTCGCCCATGCGCCAGAAATTGTCCGATGTCGGGATGCGTATGATGCTCGCATCGGGCAGTCCGGCGATCTTCTTCCACAGGTCGGCGGCGTCCTCATCCTCGGAAAAGACGGTGACCAGCAACTTCTCCGGCGGCAGCGCGAAATCCTTGGTCAGCAGGTTCCAGGCGTAAAAGATCGCCTGCTCCTTGAAGTAGTCACCGAACGAGAAGTTGCCGAGCATTTCGAAGAACGTGTGGTGGCGCGCAGTGTAGCCGACATTGTCGAGGTCGTTGTGCTTGCCGCCGGCCCGAACGGATTTTTGCGCGGTCGTTGCGCGCGTGTAGGGCCGTTTCTCCTGGCCGGTGAACACGTTCTTGAACTGCACCATGCCGCTATTGGCGAACATCAGCGTCGGATCGTTGCGCGGCACCAGCGGGCTGCTTTCCACCACCGTGTGACCATGGCGGGCGAAATAGTCCAGGAAGGTGGCGCGGATGTCGTTGCTGCTGGCCATGGTGCGGGTCTCGTAAGCATTCCGGGACCGAGGGCTTAGCGCACGGGGGGCGGCCTGTCATGTGGCGCGGCCCAGTGGCGCTCCGGCGAATCACGCCGACGTCACGCAAGAGTGGGTACTAATGTATTCAATGCCAACAATGTTGAAGCCGCTCATGTCTGCCGGCCCGGGCACGGCGCCCCAGGAGGGAGGGTGGCCAAGGCCTGAAACGTATGTCCAGTCGTGGCACACGGTTGACCGAGGCGATGAGGGCACGTGGAAGGCTCAAGCAGTACGCGCTCGCGTTCGCCCTGGGCGTCAACGAGAGCAACATCACACGCTGGAAGGAAGACGGGCCGATGTCGCTCGACCACGCGATCTCGCTGTGTCGGGAGCTGGACATCTCGCTCGACTGGTTCCTGACCGGCGCGGGCTCGATGGAGCAGCACAAGATCGCCCTTCCGCCGCCACCGGCGGCCGACCCGGCGCTATGGTCGGCCTTTGAAAAGGTTTCGGCCTCGCTCACGACGGAATCGCGGTCGCTGCTGATTTCGCTGATCGATTCGATCCTCAAGCCCTGAACTTGCGCGGCGCGCAAGCAGCGCCCGCGGGGCTTGCGCATGGCGCAATCGGAACGACTCGGCTTGCGTTCGATCAGGCGATAAAGTCTGGCTGTCCCGATTGAAAAAGCAATCGTGCAGAAATCGTTTTTCGGGTCATGACAGAGGCATTATTGGGTACGATCACGCTCTGGAAAAATAATACGGAGAATATATGGCATAGAACAGCAATCGGGCATTACAAGGGACGATTTCATGGCCGCATTATAAGCTTCCGAGCGGTTTTCGATAAGGAAAATTTTGCCAAAATCGAAATCGGTGGAAATTACAGAGTGCAAGAAAACGACTTTTTATATGACTATATGTTTGTTTGTTCGGTCAGATATCCAGTGGATCGTACAGCTTTCTTCAAATAGCTCGAACCCACTTCGTCACTTGGCCGGCGCCGGCGGTTTCGCCTTGCGACGGGAAGGTCTGCGGCGGTTGCTCGCAGCGCAAGCCGGACAACCCGGCCGGCGTTCGATGGGCCGCCACGGTCTGGGCATGCGTCGCAGCAGCAGAAATCTGCGCCATGTCCAGTGTTAAGACTGCGACTATCAACGCAATAGCAAGGAGAGTACAAATGGCCACCTACAACATCAAAGTTCTCAATAGCTCGGGGTTTGCGAAATCCTACGTGATTTTTCAGGAGCCCCCCGTCATCACGTCCGAAGGGTCGCAACCCAAAGTCTATACGAATGCCTGGGTCACCTTCGGCAACGTCCTGCCCGGCAGTTTCGACAACGTGCAGTACACCGATGTGACGTTCGCCTACTGGGCCAGCACGCAACTTCCGGTCGCGCCCGGCACGGTGGTCTATCAGGGCGGCAACGCGCAGGTCGATACCGCGCTACGTGACAGCGTCGTATTCTTCGGAGACACCTCCGATAACCAGGCAATCGGCTTCGGTCCGGTCAGCCACGGCGGTGCGATCAGCGGCTCCTACCGGATCATCGCGAACTCCGACTTCACCGCCTCCAACGGCTTTCTCTTCGGTCTCGCCCGCCCGGGCAATGTGCCGGGCGTGCCGACTGCGGCGGCGACTTTCCAGGCGGAGCCTAACGACACCTTCAATATCACGCCGGTCGTCAAGTTCTACGTGGCGGACGGCGCCTACGTGCCAGGTCAGATCATCGACTACACCAAGGTATCAACCAAGGCCGGTCCTATCAACTTTACCGGCAAGACCCAGACGAACGCTGTCGTCACCCAAGGCCAGTACGGCGACTTCGCGGTCGAGTACTACTGACCCGGCAGAACTTGCAAAAGGATCGGGCGGCTCGCCGCCCGATCACTGCAACCAGACAAGACTTTGCGGCATCAACAAGGAGATCCCGATGTACCTGCATTGCCATAGTTCGTGCAACGACGCGAGCCCGACGCTTCATGGCCTCCGCCGCACCCGCGCCGCCGCGCTGAAGTTTACCCTCGCGGCCTTTCTCGGCGGCGGGCTGCTGTTTGCCGCGACGCCCCGCGCCCACGCACAGGCCTGCACCGCCGACGCCAACGTCGTCAACTCCGCGACTCTCGCCAACAACAACGCCGCTGGCGGGCACGTCACCAACCATGTCAGCGGCGCGTTTCCGCCGCCGGGATATCGCCAGTTCCACAAGTCTCTGTTCGGCGGCGTGGCGACTTACAACGCCGCTTGGGCCGCGGCGGTCATGGCAGGTGGTGGTCCGAACTGCCCGATCGGCGCGCCGCTGTATACCTACCGCGTCAAGACCATCGCCTACGCGCCGGGCGACTCTCTGTACTGCACCGCAGCGAACGCGGCACCGCCAGCGGGCAACGGCCAATGCACCGCAGCGAACGCGATCCAAACCGCTCGGGCCAAGTTCGTGTTCAGAACCACCGACGGAGTCGGCGGCATCCATTGGATTCTGCTCACCGCCTATCCGACGAACTAGTGCGCGACCGGACCCTGCAACAAAGGAGTTTTCGTCATGTTTTCAGCCATTCCCGACGGCCTGCCATCGCGGCGGCTGGCACTCGCCTCGAGTCTAGCCGTGGCGCTTGCGGCGCTGGGGCCGGTTGGCGCCCATGCGCAGTCCAGCGCCGCCAGCCCATGCACAACCGTGGCGAGCGTGATCGCCTCGCAGCCGCTGTCCGCCAACAGCGCTTCAGGCGGCAAGGTGTCGCTGCATATCGCCAACGTCCTGCCGCCCAGCGGGATGAGCCAGGCGGGGCAGACCCTGTTTGCCGGCGCCGAGGACTACGACGCGGCCTGGGCGATCGCCGTGGAGCAGGACGATCAGCCGGAATGCAGCAACATCCCGCGCGTCGGCGACAGCGTCGATCTGGCGTTCACGATGCCGACCGCCTCGGTCGACTGCGTCACGGCCAGCCCGACCTCGGGTGCCTGCATCGCATCGACTCCTCTGAGTGCGACGCGGGCCTTCATCAGTTTCCAGGCCGTCACTGACGGCGGGGGCGGCGTGAAGTGGATCCTGATGAACGCCTATCCGCCGCGCAACTGAAGTCGCATCCGTTTCTGCCACGTGACTTGCCGCGGGCCGGCGCGCCGGCCCGCGACATCGCGCGAAAGCAACCCGCCATGTCCCGCATCTTTCCCCGCTTCGCCGTCGCAGCCGTCATGGCGGCGCTGCCTGCCCCGACGCCGGCGCACGCCCTTTCCTGTCCAGCGCCGCCGGCGGGAAATCTGTTCATCGGCGCCGCCGACTACGCGAAAGCCCTGCGGGCGCTCGACGAGCAAATGTCGCTGCTCGACCTCGGCGAAACGCCGATGGAGCGCGACGAGGTGGAGGTCACGGTGCCGCTGGGCGCGCAGGCGCTGGCCTGCGTCGAGGCTGCGGCGGGCCGGGGCTGCGTCGCCGTCTGCCCGGCCGAGGCCGGCGTGATCGCATTCCTGTTTCGCGCCCAGACCCGGGACGGCCACACGGGCTGGCACTTCATCACCGCCGAGCTGCGCCCGGCGCTGCCCGACGCACGCCTGTCCGACCTGCCTGCCCGATAGCGCCCAGCCCCGGGAAGAACCATCGTCATGCCGGTCACCGTGACCTCGTTCAACACGCCGGTGGGCACATTGCTGCCGGTGGTCAATGGCGGCCATTACACCGCGCCGTTCGAAGTCTCCGCCACCTTTGCCCGAGGCAGCGGCGCCGCCTGCCCGCCGGCGGTCTATCGGCAGCATGTCTGTGGCACCTACACGGCCAACGGGTCGGTACTGACGCAGGTGCTGGACAGCCCGTTCACGCTGTGGCCGGACCTGTTCCTCGACGACGGGTGCCCGGCGGAGCGCTGTGTCGCGCTTGGGCACGGGCCGTTCCCAGGCGGCCCGCTGGAATGCTGTCACGCCGGGCCGGACGACGACTGCCGGCTAGTTCGCGCGGATGCGCCCGGCTTCGCGAATATCCGGGTCGGTGTCACCTACACCGTGATGCTCGACTATCGTGGCGTTCTCTGTGACCCGGTCACGGAGTACGAGTTGCGCGAGCACCGCTGGTCGGTACTCGGCTCGACCCGCCTGCTCGGCAAGGTCGCGCGCCCGACCGGGATCGGCCTCGCACCGACTGACACGATCGTCGGCGTGCATCGCACACGCAATCTGGCGACGCGGGCGCGCGAGGTGCATGTCATCGTCGTCCGCCCGCTCGGCCAGCCACCGCTGCATCCGGCAGCGTTGACGCTGCATCTGTACGATCTGGCATATGCGCGGATCGGGCCTCTGCCCATGCCGGAGGTGTACGAGGTGGTCGGCGGCGGCGGCGCGACCGTCAACGTCGTCTACACGCTGCCGCCGGCCGCGCAGGTGCCGGTGGCGGCGTCGCTGGCCCAACGCGGCCGCTCATCGGTGCTGCCGGTGCGGCCACACTGGGGCGCCGAGGCGACCTGAGTCCCGCTCCCTACGCCGCCGCCCTCCCGGCCAGCCGCGCGCGCAGCGAGGCCGGCAACTGCCGGGCGGCCTTTACCCGTGGGTACGGCAGTTCCAGCCCCGGCTCCCGGCATGGCCGGTCAAGGCGATTGTCGAAGGCCACGTCCTCGGCCGCCTCGAAGTAGCTCTCCGCCGGAACCCCCTCGGCCAGCAGCAGCGCGTGCTCGTCCAACTCGACATGGAAATACCGGAATACCTCCGGCGTGCCGTGCTCGCGGGAGATGCCCGGCAAGCCGGCCAGGGCGCCGGCCTGCACCAATGTGCCGTCGAGCAGCACCGCATGGCCGGGCGACAGCAGCAGATCGCTGGTCGGCAGGTTCCCGCCCAGCGCACCCGCCGCAATGCGGATCGGCAACACCCGCGCCGGGTCGGCGAACCGCCGCGATATGGTCTGCACGCCGAGCCAGCGCACCGGCGCCACCCCTCCGTCCGCGAGGGCCACGAGGTCGCCGATCTGCAAGTCCTCGACCGCCGTCTCGCCCAGCAGCGTGGCGATCCGGGTGCCGGCGCAGAAGCAGGTCACGCTTACGACGGTGCCGCCGTTCCCGTCGTTGGCAAGTTGGAACACCTCGCCGTTCACCCCGGCGGGATCGAGGGTGAACGTGGAGCTAAAGGCGCCCTCGGTGACGGTCAGGATGTCGCCCGAGACCGTGCCGCTGGTGGTGCCGGAATAACCCAGATCAATCAGATCGATGCTGTCTCCGGCGCCGAACCCGCTCAGCACGGCGAAGAACGAGGCGCCGCTTTCGATCTCCAGCACGCCACCGGCACCGGCCACGAAGGCCACCGCGCCGCTCACCACGCCGCCCGACAACACCACAAGATCGCCGCCGTCGATCACCTGCGTGCCGCTCACCACGCCGCCGGAGGAAACGACGAGGCTGCCGCCATCGTTCAACTGGGTGCCGTCCGCGAGGCCGCCGTCCCAAACGACCGCGTTCGCGCCAGAGCCTACCGTCGCCCCTACAACGCTGCCCCCGGCCACTGAGAGGGAACCGCCCAGTTGGACCATCGTGCCAATGGCTATGCCGCCTTGCACAACCTCCATACCGCCGAGGAGATCGGTGGCCGAGGCGGTGCCCCCGAGTACCGCCTGATAGCCGCCACTGCCGACAGTCGCGGAAGCGGTCGTGCCGCCATAGATTTCCTGCCGGCCGCCGTTACTGACGATCGTGCCGACCGTCGCGCCTCCATGAACGTACTGGTAGGCTGCACTGTCAATCACGGTGCCGCTCGCGACGCCGCCGTAGACAATCTGCACGCCGCTGCTGACCACGGTTCCGGTGGTGGCGCCACCGAAGACGATCTGTTGCGCGCCGCTTAGAATCGTCCCGACGGCGGCACCGGTATCGACGTATTGGATGCCGGCGGACGTGACCGTGGTGCCAAAGGACGTGCCGCCCGAGACGACCTGAACCCCGTAGCCGCCGACCGTCGTTCCGGACGCCGCGCCGCTGTAGACATATTCGCCGCCATCGGCGCTCACCGTCGTGCCGGATGTCGCCCCGCCCATGACGAAGGCCAGCCCGCCGGAGCCGACCAGCACGCGATCCGCTTCGTCGCCGGCCAGGACGTAGAAGCTGGCAGCCGCCGACACAGTGAGGCCCGAAACGAAACCGGAAAGCACCGTCGCGCTGCTTCCCGACACCAGCACCGTGTCTTGGCCGCTGACCAAAAGGCCGGGTCCGGACGTGCCATTCGCCGCGCCGCCGCTCAGCACCAGCAGCAACCCGCCGGAGGCGATGTCGGCGCCGCTCTCCGTCGCACCGCTCTCCACCACCTCCAGCCCGCCCGCCGCGATGCCGGTCCCGCTTGCGCTGGCGCCGGAGTTGACGAACATGGCCCCGCCCGACTGGATCGTCGTACCGTCGGCCATCGCGCCAGACGACACATAGATGTCGCCGCCGCTCAGGATCGTCGTGCTCGCCGCGCTGCCGCCGCTGAGATATGCCGCGGCCCCATGGTCGATCGTCGCGCCGGAGATGCCGCCGGCGAGAACAAACGTGGCTGCTCCGGAACCGACCGTCGTCCCGCTCGCGGTGCCGCCATCGACAGTCTCGATGCCGCCAAAGCCAAGCTGCGTGCCGGTCGTGGTGCCGCCGGCCGAGACGAAGATTTCGCCGCCGGACTCGACGGTCGTCGCGACGGCGGCGCCGCCGTCGATATACGCGGCGCCACCGCTGACCAGCGTGGCCGATACCGTTCCCCCCGCGTCCACGTACAGACTGGCACCGGACGAGACGATGAGGCCGGAAACGGGCGGGCCGGACGTAACGGAAGTGCTGCTCATGCCGTCGCTCCTGCGATTTTTCCGTGGCGAAAATAACGGATCGGCGCTCGCCGGTGCGATTTTTTCAAGTCATCGCTCAGTATATCCGCGTCCTGATGATGTAAAAAAACAAATCAGGACGCTTCCATCTTTAAGAAATTGTTAACCATGTTCTGCGGTGGAGGGGGCGCCGCCCATGTCACCCCTCCGGCTCCCGCCTCGACGGTCCGCCCGCCGAGCAGGAACGCCTGCGCCAGCAGCCGCCGATACACGAGGTCGCGCACCGGCGCTCCGGTGATCAGGGGCGCCGCCGCGTCCCCGGACAACGCATCGCCAAGGCCAAGGACCACGCCAGAACTGGTTCGGCCAGCGTTTACCGATGTGGTGGTCAATGCGACGCTCCTGCGCTGGCCTGGCCGACGTGCAATCGCCTCGCCGGTCAGGGCTTTCGATCCGGCCAAACGCGCACTAGCGCGACCCAGTTGTTTGCGCAAATAAATTTATTGCTAAAAACAAAATCACAATAAACCGGCGGGCGCCGTCCGGCAAATCGACGACAAGATGTTGAGAAGAAATGGGAAAAAGGGCTGATCGCCGAATGCCGGCGCGTGCGTTATCGCGCCCGCGCTCCCCGCTTGTCATCGCGTGGACTGGCGCGAGGACTGGGCGCCATCCACGTCACGGCCCCCTCGCCCGCGTCCTCGGTGCGCCAGCCGAGCGACAGCGCCTGCGCCAGCAAGCGCCGATAGACCAGGTCGCGCACCGGCCCTTCGGTGACCAGGGGTGCGGCCGCGTCCCGCGCCCAAACGTCGCGTGCGAAATCGGGAAACGCCGAGGCGACGGCGCCGCCATTGGCGAAGGCGGCGCGGTTGCCGGTGTCGAGAAAACTCTCCGCCGGCAACCCCTCCGCCAGCAGCACGGCGTGCGCGGGCAGTTCGACGTGCCAGTACGTCACGGCGGCGACATCGACCTGCCGCACGGTCCCGCCATTCAGCAGGTAGCGCACCGGGATCAGCACGTCGTCGGAGAACACCGCATGGTCGGGCGAGAGAAAGACGTCGCGCATCGGCCGGCCACGGCCGAACGCGTGCGCGGCGACGCGGACGGGCCGCACCTCGCTCGGGCGCGGATGGAAGCGTGGCTTGACCGTCCGGTGCCCGAGCCACACCACCGGCGCCGAACCGCCGCCCGCCAGCCGCACCCGATCGCCGGGCCGCAGCGCCTCCACCGGGACCTCACCCCGCTCGGTCGCGATCCGCGTGCCGGCGGCGAAGCAGGCGGGGCTGACCTGGGTGCCGCCACCGGCGTCGCTCGACAGGTAGAAAACGCTCCCCGCCAGCCCGTTTGGGGCGAGCCGGACAGACTGCGTCATCTGCCCCTCGGTCACGCTCAGGATGTTTTCCGTGAGCGTCGCGGTGCCGGAGGCGGTGAACGGCAGCGCGGGCAGGTCGATCGTCTCGCCGGCGCCGAAGCCGCTGACGGTTGCCGAAAACAGGGTGGGATTGGCGAGCGTCAGCGTTCCGTCGGCGCCGACGAACTGGACCGTGCCGGCGAAACTCGCCCCGGCCGAGACAACCACCCCGCCGCCCTCGATCGTCTGCGTTCCGACGGCGCTGCCGGCCGATCCGACGATCTCGACGCCGCCGTCGATCACCAGCGAGCCCGAGGCGACGCCGGCGCTGACCAGTTGCCGGCCGCCGGAATACATCTTGCTGCTGATCACAAGGCCGCCCCGCATGTCCTGCGTGCCGCCGCCGTTGACGACGGTGCCGGAGACGGTGCCGGCCGAGACAAGCTGGTCGCCGCCGCTGCCGACCATCGTGCCGATCGCGCTGCCGCCCGAGACGACCTGCGCGCAGCCGGCGCCGACCTGGACCGAAGACGCGATACCGCCGCTGAGGATCTGGGTGCTGCCCTGCGTCAGCACCGTTGCCGCCACCGTGCCGGCATAGACGGTCTCGACGCCGCCGCTTGCAACCTGCGTCCCCGAAACCCCTCCGCCATAGACCAACTGGTCCGCCGCGCCGCTGACGACCGTGCCGAACGCGCTGCCACCGAAGATCGCCTGCACCGCCCCGGCAACGACCTGGGTGCCCGATGCAACCCCGAGGAAGACGAACTGGCTGCCGCCACTGGCGAGCACCGTGCCTGACGTTACGCCGCCGTCGACGAGCTGTTGCCCGCCCGTGCCGACCGTCGTGCCGACGGCGAGGCCGCTGTAGCAGACCACCTGCTGCTGGCTGGCGGCGACGGACTGCCCGCTGGTGGCGCTGCCCTCGCCGGTCGCGCTGCTGAGCGTATTCAGCACCACCGGGCTGCCGCTGACGACGTTGCCCGGGCCGGTGGTGCCGGTGGCGCTGCCGCCATTGAGCACGATCAGCAGCCCGTCGTTCGCGACGTTCACCGCGCTCGCGACGCTGCTCCCCACCACCATCACGACCGCGCCGGAATGGACGGTGATGCCGCTGGTGTGGCCGCCCGACACCACGACCGCCAGCCCCGCCGCGCTGACCACGTCACCGGTCGCCGAGCCGGACGCACCGACATATTCCAGCCCGCCGCTGTTGACGATCGTGCCGCTGACGAGGCCGCCGGAGGAGACGAACATCTCCGACCCGCTGACGACCCGGATGCCGAGCGCGGAGCCGCGCACAAGAACATCCAGCGTCGCGCCCGGCTGGAGGAGCAGCCCCGAAATGCTCTGGCCGGACGTGACCGATGTCGTCGTCACCGGATCGTTCTTGCGGGCTCGCGCTGGCGCGGGGGCGGCGCGATCCAGGCGGCCCGGCCGTGGCCTGCGTCGGACGTGCGCCCGGCAAGCGCGAAGGCGCGCGCGAGCAGCCGCCGATGCACCCGGTCGCCCGCCCGCGCATGATGGCGGGGAATGACGGCGGCGCCATCGGTAAAACCGGCACGGTTGCCCGTGTCCAGAAAACTCTCGGCCGGCAGTCCCTCCGCCAGCAGCACGCCGTGTGCGGGCAGTTCGACGTGCCAGTAGGTCACGGCGGCGACGTCCACCTGCCGCACCGTTGCGCCGTTCAGCAGATACCGGACGGGGATCAGCACGCCATCGACGAACACGGCATGGTCCGGCGACAGCAGCAGGTCGCGCCGTGGCCGGCCGATTCCATAGGCGTGGGCGGCAACGCGGACGGGTTGCACGTCGCCGGGGCGCGAATGCCGGCGGGGCGCGACGCGGCGGTGCCCGAGCCACACCACCGGGGCGGAGCCGCCCGAGGCGAGCAGCACACGGTCGCCGGGCCGCAGCGCCTCCACCGGCACGTCGCCACATTCGGTCGCGATCCGCGTGCCCGCGGCGAAGCACGGCGGGCTGACCTGCGTGCCGCCGTCGCCGTCGCCCTCCAGAAGGAAGTTGCCGCCCAGTCCGCTCGGGTCGACGGTGATCGACGCCGTCACCCCGCCCTCGGTCACCTTCAACTGATTGCCGGACACGATGGCGCTGCCCGAACTGGTGAAGGTCAGGCTGGGCAGGTCGATCGTGTCGTTGGCACCGAAGCCGCTGACGGTGGCGGCGAACTTGGCGGGATTGCCGATCTTCAGAAGGCCGCTGCCGCCGCCGACGAAATCGACCGCGCCGGTGAACCTGGCACCCGCCGAGACGATCACGCCGCCGCCCTCGATCGTGTGGGTACCGGTCGCGCTGGCGGCCGATCCGACGATCTCGACGCCGCCGTCGATCAGCAGCGCGCCGGAGGCGACGCCGCCGCTGACGATCTGCATTCCGCCGGAGTAGACCTTGCTGCCGCCGACGGTGCCGCCCTGGACATAGAGCGTGCCGCCGCTGCTGACGACGGTTGCGGAAACGCTGCCGGCGGAGACCACCTGCTCGCCGCCGCTGCTGACCTGGGTGCCGCTCGCGCTGCCGCCGGAGACGATCTGCTCACAGCCTGAGCCGAGCCCGACCGGCGAAACGGTGCCACCGAACACGTACTGCGTGCTGCCGCTGCTCAGCGTCGTCGCCTGCACGTTGCCGGCATAGACGGCCTGGGTGCCGCCGTTGATGACCAGCGTGCCCGAAACCGCGCCGCCATAGACGACCTGCTCGCCGCTGCCGGCGATCACGGTGCCGAACGCGCTGCCGCCGTAGACCGTCTGCGACGTCCCGGCGACGACCTGCGTGCTGGTGGCGAGGCCCTGATAGATGAACTGGCCGCCGCCGCTGGCGAGCGAGGTCGCCGACGCGGCCCCGCCGATGACGAACTGCGCGCCCCCCGAACCGACCGACGTGCTGATCGTGCTGCCGCTGTAGCACACCGCCTGCTGCTGGCCGGAGGTCACGGCCTGGCCGCTCGTGGAACTGCCCTCGCCGGTCGCGCTGGTCGCCGAATTCAGCACGACCGGGTTGCCGCTGATGACGTTGCCGGGGCCGGTGGTGCCGCTGACGATGGCGCTGCCGAGCACGATCAGCAATGCGTCGTTCGCGAGGTTGGTGGCACTCGCGACGCTCGACCCCAATACCACCGCGACGGCGCCCGAGTGGACGGTGAGGCCGCTGGCGTGGCCGCCGGAGGAGACGATGTCGACCCCCAGCGCGCTGACCACGCCACCCACCGCCGAACCGCCGGCAACGACGAATGCGACGCCGCCGCCACTGGTGATCGTAGCACTCGCGACACCGCCGGAGGAGACGGCGATCTGGCCGCCGTTGATCGCCTGGGCGCTGACCGCGATGCCGCCGTACAGCACGGCCAGCCCCGATCCCGGTCCCATCAGCAGCCCCGAGGACGTCTGGCCGGAGGTGACCGAAACCGTGCTCAGCGGCGGGGCTGACGTGACCGATGTCGTTGTCACCGAACCGTTCGCACCCGCGCGCGGGCGTCTCGCGAGCCGTCGCAAACCTCCGGCGCGACCCAGGTGACGCCACCGGCGCCCGCCTCGACCGTGCGCCAGCCGAGCACGAACGCCTGCGCCAGCAGCCGCCGATAGACCAGGTCGCGCTCGGGCCCTTCGGTGACCAGCGGCGCCGCCGCGTCGCGGGCCCACACCGCGCGGGCAAACTCGGGAAACGCCGAGACCACCGCGCCGCCGTTGGCGAAGGACGCGCGGTTGCCGGTGTCGAGAAAACTCTCGGCCGGCAGCCCTTCCGCGAGCAGGACGCCGTGCGCGGGCAGCTCGACATGCCAATAGGTCACGTCGGCGACATCCATCTGCCGCACCGTCGCGTCGTTGAGCAGATAGCGGACCGGGATCAGCACATCGTCGGCAAACACGGCATGGTCCGGCGACAGCAGAACGTCGCGGAACGGGCGGCCCAGCCCGAACGCGTGCGCGGCAACGCGCACCGGCTGCATGTCGGCGGGGCGCGGATGCCGGCGCGGCGCGACGCGGCGATGACCGAGCCAAACCACCGGCGCCAAACCGCCGCCCGCCAGCCGCACGAGGTCGCCGGCGCGCAGCGCCTCCACCGGCACCTCCCCGTGCTCGGTCGCGATCCGCGTGCCGGCGGCGAAGCATGGGACGACAAGGTTCGTTCCGCCGAGCGAGTCGGCCGACACCGTGATCTTCGACGCGGCCAGGCCGGAGGCGGCCAGCGTGAGGCTTTGCGTGACCCCGCCCTCGGTGACGCTCAGCACGGTGCCCGAAACGCTCGCGCTGGTGGTGCCGGAGAATGTCAGGCCGGTCAGGTCGATCGTGCCGCCCGCCCCGAAGCCACTGATCGCCGCCGTGAACGATGTCGGATCGGCGATCGCGAGCGTGCCGCCGCCGGTGAACGTGACCACGCCGGTCACGCTGGCACCCGACGACACCGCGAAGCTGCCGCCGTCGATCACCTGCGTGCCGCCGGCGCTGCCGGAATCGGAGATCACCAACTGGCCGCCGGCGCTGACGATGCTGCCGAAGATCGCGCCGCCGGAGACGAATGTCCCGGCGCCGTCGCCGATCTGGGTGGCGGAAACGATGCCGCCATACACCGTCTGCACGCCGCCGCTGGTGATCTGCGTGCCGGAGACGGTGCCGCCCGAGACATACTGGCCGCCGTCGAGCACCGCCCCGAACACCGCGCCGCCGGAAATCCGCTGCGTGGCCCCGCTGGTCACGACGGTCGATACCGCCGACCCGGCGGCGATCACCTGCTCGCCGCCGGCCGCGATGGCCGTGCCGGAGTCGCTGCCGCCGTCGAGCAGTTCGAACCCGCCGGCCAGCGCGGTCGCGTTGGCGACGGCGCCGGTCAGAACGAAGACCGAGGCGTCGGACGCGACGGAAAGGCCGCTCACCGAACTGCCGAGCACGCTGATGCCGCTGGCCGTCTGCAACACCACCTCGCCGCCGCTGATCACGCTGCCGGCGCCGGTGGTGCCCGTGGCGCTGGCGCCGACAAGCACCAGCAGCAACCCGCCGGACGCGACGGTGGCCGCGGTCGCGATGCCGCCGCTCTCGACCAGTTCCAGCCCGCCCGAGAGCACTTGCGTGGCGGAGGCGCTGCCGCCGGAGGCGATCGTCTCGATGCCCGCGCCGCTGACCACGGCGCCGAACGTCACGCCGCCCGAGACAAGCTGCTCGCCGCCGCTGGCGATATGGGCGGCGGAGGCCACGCCGCCGAAAACCACCTGCTCGCCGCCGGTTCCGATCGTCGTGCCGGAGGCCGAGCCGCCGCCGACATATTGCAGGCCGGCGCTGCTCACGACGGTCCCGAACACCGCGCCGCCGGAGACGACCTCGATGCCGCCGCTGGTCACGAGGGTCGCGGAGACGGTGCCGCCCGACACGGTCTGCTCGCCGTTGGCGCCCACGGTGGTGGCCGAGACGGCGCCGCCGGAGACGAAGATCTGGCCGCCGCTGCTGACCGTGGACCGGTTGGCGGTGCCGGAGCCGACCGTCATCGTGCCGGTGATCAGGGTGGCGGAGACGGTGCCCCCCGCAACGTACAGGGTGTTGCCCGAGGTCACGCTGAGCCCGGAGGAGGTCTGGCCGGACGTTACGGATGTTGTGGTCACGCCAGATCTCCCTGCACGATGCCGTCGAGTCTTCGGTCGGCTCTACGCACCCGCATGATGTTCCGTGTGATGTCGTTACATTTTTACGGCGTCGCCGACGGCGCCCGCGTTAACGCGGGGGTGGATGCATGAGCGAAGAAAATGGTCGAGATTTGATGAATGGCCGGCGGGCGCCGGGACGCCCGCGCCAGCGTCACGCCGCTCTCTGCCCGGGCGCGAGCCAGGTGACTCCGCCGGTCCCTTCGTCCCGGGTGCGCCAGCCGAGCAGGAACGCCTGCGCCAGCAACTGCCGATAGACCCGGTCCCGCGCCGGCCCCTCGGTGACCAGCGGCGCGCAGCCCTGCCGCGCCCAGACGTCGCGG
>Ga0116226_10000052_pt1 | contig 79878 bp, 64 predicted proteins | sample S1TSphfallax_FD_89692 | JGI IMG/M metagenome (GOLD analysis project Ga0116226, IMG submission 89692) | Host-associated microbial communities from peat moss isolated from Minnesota, USA - S1T2_Fa - Sphagnum fallax MG | ecosystem: Host-associated > Plants > Peat moss > Unclassified | place: USA... | reverse complement strand
TCGGATATCGCCGACAAGCTGCCGGCGCTGCGCCACGCCGCGCCGTTCCTGCGCCGCGAACTGGCCCGCGAACTGCGGCTGCGTCACGCCCCGGAGGTGTCGTTCCAGGCCGACACCAGCATCGACTACGCGATGCACATCAACGACGTGTTGCACTCGCCCGAGGTGAAGCGCGATCTGGCGTGAGGGGCGGGTGCGGGTCATGGGCGCTAAGATCAGCGCATATTTCCCTCTCCGCCCCTGGGGGCGGAGAGGGTCAGGGTGAGGTGGGGGAAACTCCGAAGTTGTTGAATGGCGCTACAAGTTTGCGACAGGATAGCGGCCCGACCACCCACCTCACCCAACCCTCTCCCCCCGCGAAGGGCGGGCGGAGAGGGCTCGTTGTGACTTATCTTAGCGCTATGCGGGTGCGGGTGCCGGGTGTGACACGACCCCTCCCCTGCCCCATAGGCGCTGACTTGGACCAACCTTACGAAACTCTGAGTCGTTGGGGGGCTGGGAATTGGCCTGCCAGTTTGATTCGATACACCTATACTGTAGAGTTCCTTACGAAGGTGGAACAATATGGGCGTGCTTCTTCACAGGCTCCGGGCGGGCTTTTTTTAGCGGGGTTTGAACCCGGGGCGGCGGGAGCGGTGGCCGGGCGGCGGGGCGGGCGGGCGGCCACGATGGGCGCTGCCGCGCGGACGGCCTGGATGGCTTGGGTGTGGAGGATGTTGGCTCCGCCGGTTCTGGGGCGGGCGGGGGCCGGGGCGCTCGGGGCCTGGCCTCGATCGGGCCGGAGAGCCACGGGGGCTCCGGCTCTCGGATTTGCCGAGGTTTTCGGTCGGAGGTTTTTAGGGCCTCGTCGGGGGGCCTTGGGTCTCGCTCGTCGGGTTCCCAGGGGGCGTATTCCGGCTCCCGGTAGGTCCCGTTCTGGACCGCCTCGGCGATCCGGGAGATCGCTTCCAGGATCGGGAGGAGAAATTCCTCGACCGGATCTTGCTCCGGTTGGGTTGCTCTGCCCCGGAACAGCCGCCCGGCCAGCCGCCGCCAGAAACCCTGGCGGAACAGGCCGATCAGGTGGGCGATGACGGGGAGCGGGGTGGGAGGCGGCATGGGGGTTATGTATCGCAACGCGCGGGTCTTGTCAAGTGATAATAACATGTTTTCTAACACGAGGCTGCGTTGGCGGGCTGAAGCCCGCCCTACCGGCTAAGCAGATTCCATTGGCGTGGCCAACGAATGCTCCCCCTCCCCTTGTGGGAGGGGGCTGGGGGGAGGGGTCGCTGGGGCGTTAGCCGCGTGCGGCCCCCAACCCCTCCCCCAACCCCCTCCCACAAGGGGAGGGGGCTTCGCCGCCACCGCTGGCAGCCGTTGGGACACCCACAGATGCTAACCTCGCGGCATTTCACCCCTCCCAACGACCGTCATGCCCGCTTTCGCTTACATGACGGATCAAAAACGATTCCGGCCAAAGGAATGACGAGAACGTCGCACTTGGGCGCGCCCCTACGATCGTAGGCTGCTGACGCATCAACCTCTTTCGACTCGACTCGGCGGGTTTGTTCTTTATATGTTCTTGACCCTCCAGCGTCGGGTCAGGCCATATGCAGGCGAGCCAAGCACAACGCATCGACGCTCTCCGCGCGCGGATCGCCCGGATGCAGGCGGGCCATGCCGCGCGGACCGCGCCGGCCGCGCGCCTGTTCGGCGTGCCGGCGATCGACGACGTGCTCCCGGCCCATGGCGTGCCGGATGGCGCGCTGCACGAGGCGGCCGGAACCGGGCCCGAGACCGAACATGCCGCAGCGGCGGCGCTGTTCGTGGCCGGCGTGATGGCACGCCGCAAAGGTACCGTACTATGGGCGCTGGAGCGGTCCGACCTGTTCTCTCCCGCGCTGGCCGGCGCCGGCCTGCCGCCGGCGCGGGTGATCTTCGTCGAAGCCGGGCGCCATGTGCTGGCGGCGATGGAGGAAGGTCTGCGCGAACGCGGCCTTGCCGGCGTCGTCGGCGAGATTTCGGCGCGGATCACGCTGACGGCCTCGCGCCGGCTGCAACTGGCGGCGGAGACATCCGGCGTGCCGGCGTTTCTGATCCGGCGCAGCCGCATGTTCGACGACCCCCGCCTCGCCGAACCGAATGCCGCGGTGACGCGCTGGCGCCTGACGGTCCTGCCGTCCTCGGCGCCCGTGCCGCATGTGCCGGACCTGCCGGGCCTCGCGTCGGCGCTGTGGCGGCTCGATCTGATCCGCTGCCGTGGCGGCGAACCCGCAAGCTGGATCGTGGAGGGATGCGATGCGCAGGGTCATCTCCGTGTGGTTTCCGACGTTCGCGACCGATCGGCTGCGCCGGACGGGCACCGTTCCCGGGAATGGCGGGCTGCTGGTGACGGCCGCGCATGACGGGCGGCGGCGGATCGTGGCGGCGACGAGCGCGGAGGCGAAGGCGGCCGGCATCACGGCCGGGATGCCGCTCGCGTCCGCGCGCGCCCTGGTCCCCGATCTCGACGTGAGGGACGCCGAGCCGGACGCGGATGCCGCCGTCCTGGCGGGCCTCGCGGCCTGGTGCCTGCGCTATGCCCCGCTGGTCGCAGCCGACCCGCCGGACGGACTCTGGATCGACGCGAGCGGGGCCGCGCATCTGCATGGCGGCGAGGACGCGCTGCTGACCGATCTTGCCGCCCGGTTCGAACGCGCCGGGTTCGCCCCGCGCATCGCCATGGCCGACACGCCCGGCACAGCCCATGCCCTCGCGCGGTTCGGCGGCCGGGCCGTGGCGATCGTCGCCTCGGGCGACGAAGGCGACGCGCTCGGGCCGCTGCCGGTGGAAGCGCTGCGACTGCCCGTGGAGACATGCGACGGGCTCCGGCGTGTCGGGCTCGAACGCTGCGGGGATCTGATTCCGGCGCCCCGCGCACCCCTCGTCCGCCGCTTCGGTACCGGGCTTGCGTTGCGGCTGGCGCAGGCGCTCGGCGAGCAGTTCGAAACCATCCATCCCCGGACACCTCCCGACATCATCGAGCGCCGGCTGATGTTCGTCGAGCCGCTGAGCACGGCGGACTCCTTCGCGGCGGTGATCGACAGGCTGATGCGGTTCGTCTGCCGGCGGCTGGAGCGCGCGTCGCTCGGCGCACGCCGGCTCGATCTTCTGTTCGAGCGCGTCGACGGATCGGTGCAGGCGATCCGCATCGGCACCTCGCGGCCGTCGCGCGATCCGGCGCATCTTTCGAAGCTGCTGCGCGAGCGGCTGGAGCAGGTCGATCCCGGCGCCGGCGTGGAGGCCATGCGCCTCGTGGCGGAGATCGCCGAACCGCTCGATTTTACCCAGCTCGATAGCCTGCCGGACGGCGAGCGGGCCGACACGCGGGATCTGGCCGGGCTGGTGGACCGGCTGGCCAACCGCTTCGGCGCGGATCACGTCTATCGGGTGGCGCCGGTGGAATCCGATGTGCCGGAACGCTCGGTGCGGCGGGTGCCGGCGCTGGCGCCGACGGGCGGGGCGTCGTGGCCGGCGATGCTGCCACGGCCGATCCGCCTGCTGACGCCGCCGAACGCGGTCCGGGTGATCGCGCCGCTGCCGGATCATCCGCCGGTGGCCTTCATCTGGCGCAAGCACCGGCATCGCATCCGCCGCGCGACGGGCCCCGAGCGCATCGCCGGCGAGTGGTGGAAGCGCGACGGCGAGTTCCTGGCCGTGCGCGACTATTTCGCCGTCGAGGATGAAGCGGGGCAACGCTTCTGGCTGTTCCGCCACGGCGACGGGCAGGACGCGGCGACCGGCGATCTGAGCTGGTTCCTGCATGGATTCTTCTGACCACATGGCCGGCTATGCCGAACTTCAGGTGACGACCAACTACTCCTTCCTGCGCGGGGCATCGCACCCCGAGGAGCTGTTCGCGCAGGCGAAGCTGCTGGGCCTGCCGGCGCTCGGCATCACCGACCGCAATTCGCTTGCCGGCATCGCCCGCTGCCATCGCTACGCCACGGAGGCGGGCGTGCGGATGCTGGTCGGCTGCCGCCTGGATCTGGCCAATGATCTAGCCGGAGGCACGTCGCTGCTGGTCTATCCGACCGATCGCGATGCCTATTCCCGTCTTTGCCGGCTGTTGTCGCTGGGCAAGCGCCGGGCCGGCAAAGGCGCGTGCGAGATCGGGTGGGACGATGTCGCAGCCCATGGCGAAGGGCTGCTGGCGGTGCTGCTGCCGGATCAGCCGGACGACACGCTGCGCGGCCGGCTGGCGCGCCTGCGCGGCGATTTTGGCGACCGCGCCTATCTCGCGCTCACCCTGCGCCGCCGCCCCAACGATGCGGTGCGGCTGCATCTGCTGGCCGAGCAGGCACGCGCGGCGGGCGTCGCGCCGGTCGCGACCGGCGACGTGCTGTATCACGACCCGCGCCGGCGCATCCTGCAAGACGTGATGACCTGCATCCGCGAAGGCTGCACGATCGACGATGCCGGGTTCCGGCGGGAACGCTTCGCCGACCGGCACCTGCGGCCGCCCGAGGAAATGGCGCGCCTGTTTGCCCGCCATCCCGATGCGGTCGCGCGGACGCTCGAGATCGCCGGGCGCTGCCCGTTCAGCCTGTCCGAACTGCGCTATCAATATCCGTCCGAGGTGGAGGACCCTGCCCTCACCCCGCAGCAGACGCTGGAGAAGCTGACCTGGGCCGGCGCCGGGCGGCGCTACCCGGATGGCGTGCCGGCCGACGTGACGGCGCAACTGCGGCACGAGCTTGCGCTGATCGCCACGCTTGCATACGCGCCGTACTTTCTGACCGTGAACAACATCGTCCGCTTCGCGCGCGCGAAGGGAATCCTGTGCCAGGGGCGCGGCTCGGCCGCCAACTCGGCGGTCTGCTACGTGCTCGGCGTGACCAGCGTCGACCCGGTGAAATCCGGCCTGCTGTTCGAACGCTTCGTCTCGGCCGAGCGGCACGAGCCGCCGGATATCGACGTCGATTTCGAGCATGAACGGCGCGAGGAGGTCATCCAGTGGATCTACGAGACCTATGGCCGCGACCGGGCCGCGCTGTGCGCGACGGTGATCTGCTACCGCACCCGGGGTGCCGTGCGCGAGGTCGGCAAGGCGATGGGACTGTCCGAGGACGTCACGGCGGCATTGGCCTCGCAAGTGTGGGGCTGGTCCGAGGACGGCGTGCAGGACGAGCACGCGGCGGAGCTCAATCTCAATCTCGCCGACCGGCGGCTGCGGCTGACGATGGAACTCTCGCGCGAGCTGATCGGCTTCCCGCGCCATCTCAGCCAGCATCCGGGCGGCTTCGTGCTGACCCATGACCGGCTCGACGATCTGGTGCCGATCGAGCCCGCCGCGATGGCGGACCGGCAGGTGATCGAGTGGGACAAGGACGACATCGATCATCTCCGCTTCATGAAGGTCGATGTGCTGGGCCTCGGGATGCTCGGCTGTCTGCGGCGGGCGTTCGATCTGCTGCGACAGCATCGCGGCGAGCGGCGCGACCTCGCCTCCATTCCGGCCGAGGACGCGGCCACCTACGCCATGATCCGCAAGGCCGATACGCTCGGCACCTTCCAGATCGAGAGCCGCGCGCAGATGTCGATGCTGCCGCGCCTGAAGCCGGCGACGTTCTACGACCTGGTGATCGAGGTCGCGATCGTGCGGCCCGGCCCGATCCAGGGCGACATGGTGCATCCCTATCTGCGCCGGCGCGAGGGCAAGGACCCGGTCGAGTATCCGACGGAAGAACTCAGGCGCGTGCTCGGCAAGACGCTCGGCGTGCCGCTGTTTCAGGAGCAGGCGATGCAGGTCGCGATCGTCTGCGCCGGCTTCACGCCGACCGAGGCGGACGCGCTGCGGCGGAGCATGGCCACCTTCAAGCTGACCGGCGGCGTCTCGAAATTCCAGGAGAAGATGATCACCGGGATGGTGGCGAACGGCTACACGCGGGCGTTCGCCGAGCGGACCTTCCGGCAGATCGAGGGCTTCGGGTCGTACGGCTTCCCGGAGAGCCACGCCGCCAGCTTCGCGTTGATCGCCTATGCCTCCTGCTGGATGAAGTGCCACCACCCGGACGTGTTCTGTGCCGCGCTGCTGAATGCGCAGCCGATGGGCTTCTACGCGCCGGCGCAGATCGTGCGCGACGCGGCGCTGCATGGCGTCGAGATACGTCCCGTGTGTGTCAACGCATCGCAATGGGACTGCACGCTGGAGCCGGCGGGCGGGCGGTTTCTCGCGGTGCGCCTCGGGCTGCGGATGGCCAAGGGCCTGGCGGAAGCGCAGGCCGCGCAGATCGTCGCGCGGCGGGGCGAGACGCCGTTTCGCGACATGGAGGATGTCTGGCGGCGCGCCGGCGTGTCGGTGGCGGTGCTGGAAAAACTGGCGGACGCGGATGCGTTCCTCGGCCTCGGTCTCAGCCGGCGCAAGGCGCTGTGGGCCGTGCGCGGCCTTGGCGACACCGAACCGCTGCTGATGCTCGCCGCCGGCCCCGCCGCCATCCCGTCCCGCGAGCCGAAGGTGACGCTGCGGCGGATGCCGGCCGGCGGCGAGGTGGTGGCGGATTATCGCGCGGTCGGCCTGACGTTGCGCGAGCATCCGGTGAGCTTCATCCGGCCGGAGCTACGCAGGCGCCGTGCCGTGCCGTGCGGGACGGTGGCGGACCTACGGCCGGGACGGCGCATCACCGTCGCCGGCATCGTGCTGGTGCGGCAGCGGCCGGGCAGCGCCAAGGGCGTCATGTTCGCGACCATCGAGGACGAGACCGGCCACGCCAACATCATCGTCTGGCCGAACGTGTTCGAGCGGCAGCGGCGCATCGTGCTCTCGGCCAGGATGATCGAGGTCCGTGGCCTTTTGCAGCGCGAGGGCGACGTGATCCATGTGGTCGCCGAGCAGTTGACGGATCTGTCCGACCTGCTGGCGAGCATCGGGCATCGCAACGAGCCGTTCCCGATCGAGCACGGGCGCGGCGACGAGGTGACGCATGGCGGCGGACCGGACCCGCGCGAGCGCCGCTTCGGCCGCAAGCCGCGCGACATCTACATCCCCGACATCCATATCGACACGCTCAAGCTCAAGACGCGGGATTTCCGCTAGTCCCTGGCTCACCCGGATCTGGGAGTACGGCGCCGAAGCGCGATGGGCTGGTGCAATGCCGTGCGTAGATTCCGACCCTGCACCGTCGGAGCACCGCCGGATACACGGTACTCTCCTCCAACGCGCCACTGTCACGTCCGAATGCGACTCAGCCCGAGAGTCAGGCGTGCGCACGCCCAATCAACGGAAAGACATCCCGATGGCGCAGCCAATTGATGCCGCGACCGGCCCTGCCGAGAATTCGGCCCTGGGCGCCGTCACGGCGATTCGGGCGGGCTTCGAACAGATCGCGACGGGCCTCGGCGGGCTGGCGAAAGCTCTGACGCGCGATCTGAGCGCCGGCGCGGCGAGCTCGCTCGTGCATCCGTGGATTCTCGCTGCGGGAATTGGCATCGGCGCGGCCACGGTGTTCGTCGCGGGGCTCGTCGTGATGCTCGTGCTTCGACGGACCGCGACGGCGGCTTCGGAGCGTGGTCCCAAGGCCCTGCCAACAGGCGGCAAGGTCAAGAACGACCTGCAAACCATCGCCCTGCCCGAGCTTGAGAAGCGGCTCGGGTCGTCTCCGCAGGGTCTCGGTCAGGCGGAGGCTGAGAAACGGCTCCAGCAATACGGACCCAACGAGATCGAGGAGAGGAGAGCCAATCCGCTCCTTGCGTTCCTCAAATATTTCTGGGGCCCTATCCCGTGGATGATCGAAGTGGCCGTTGTTCTGTCCGCGGCGGTGCGGCACTGGGCGGATTTCTTCATCATCTTGCTGTTGCTGTTCGCCAACGCGACAATCGGCTGGTGGGAAGAACATCAGGCCGGAAACGAGATCGAGGCGCTGAAGGCGAGGCTCGCCATAAAGGCCCGGGTTCTGCGCGACGGCAAATGGGTCACGCCCGCCGCGAAAATGCTGGTTCCCGGCGACGTCATCCGGCTCCGGCTTGGCGATATCGTTCCGGCCGACGCGCGACTGCTGGACGGCGATGAACTCTCGGTCGATCAATCCGCGCTGACCGGCGAATCACTGCCGGCGACGCGCAAATCCGGCGACGCGATTTTCTCCGGTTCGATCGTCCGGCGCGGCGAGATTGGCGCCCTGGTCTACGCGACCGGCGGGGACACCTATTTCGGCAAGACCGCCGAACTGGTGCAGAGCGCCGTGACGGAAAGCCATTTCCAGAAGGCCGTCCTGCGAATCGGCGACTATCTGATTGTGCTGGCGGTCGCCCTGGTCGCACTCATCGTCGCGGTCGGCGTCTATCGGGGCGAGGCGCTCCTCACGCTGCTACAGTTCGGACTTGTCCTGACGGTGGCGGCAATCCCCGTGGCGATGCCGACCGTTCTGTCGGTGACGATGGCGGTGGGCGCGCGTCTGCTCGCCAAGAAGCAGGCCATCGTCAGCAAGCTGGTCGCCATCGAGGAACTGGCCGGCGTGGATGTGCTGTGCGCCGACAAAACCGGCACTCTGACGCAGAACATACTGACGCTCGGCGTTCCGTTCTGCCTGGATCAGATCACCGCCGAACAGATCATTCTCGCGGGCGCCCTCGCCTCGCGCGCGGACAACGACGACACGATCGACAAGGCCGTGCTCGCCGGCGTCAAGAACGACGATGTTCTGCGCGGATATCAGATTCGTCATTTCACGCCGTTCGACCCGGTTCACAAACGTACCGAGGCCGATATCAAGGCGGCGGACGGGACCACGTTCAAGGTAACCAAGGGCGCGCCGCAGGTCATCCTGGCGCTGGTGGCGAACGCCGCCGAGGTAAAGCTGGCGTTCGAAAAGGCGGTGGATGATTTCGCCAAGCGCGGCTTTCGGGCGCTCGGCGTCGCGCGAGCAGATGCGGAAGGCGAATGGCGGCTGCTCGGCGTGCTGCCCTTGTTCGACCCGCCGCGGGTCGATGCCAAATCGACGATCGCCACCGCGCTTGCAATGGGTGTCAGGGTCGAGATGGTGACGGGCGACGCGCTGGCAATTGCGCGCGAAACCGCCGAGACACTCGGCATGGGCACAAATATTCTCGACGGTGCCGATCTCGGCGACTCGAAGAGCGAAGAAACCGCCGCCGAGGTCTCCCTGGTCGAGAAGGCGGACGGTTTCGCCCAGGTCTTTCCCGAGCATAAATTCCATATCGTCGATATCCTGCAAAAGCATAACCACATCGTCGGCATGACCGGCGACGGGGTGAACGACGCGCCGGCGTTGAAGAAGGCGGATTGCGGCATCGCCGTGTCAGGCGCCACGGACGCCGCGCGGGCGGCAGCCTCGATCGTGCTGACCACTCCGGGGCTGTCGGTGATCATCGACGCCATCAAGGAGAGCCGGCGGATCTTTCAGCGAATGAACAGCTACGCGATGTACCGGATCGCCGAGACCCTGCGCGTGCTGATCTTCATGACGCTGGCCATTCTGATCTTCAATTTCTATCCGCTGACGGCGCTGATGATCGTCATGCTGGCCCTGCTGAACGACGGCGCGATCCTTTCGATCGCCTATGACCACGTTCACTATCGAAACGCCCCGGAAGCCTGGAACATGCGGCTTGTGCTGGGCGTCGCGACGGTGCTCGGCCTGGTCGGTCCCATCGCCGCGTTCGGTCTGTTCTATCTCGGCGACAGTGTGCTCGCGATAGGCCGGCCCGAACTCCAGACGATGATGTATCTCATGCTGTCGGTGGCGGGGCATCTGACGATCTTTCAGACGCGAACGCGCGGTCCCTGGTGGTCCACGCGCCCCGCCTGGATCGTGTTGGCCGCCGTGTTCGGCACCCAGGCCATCGCCACGCTGATCGCGGTCTATGGATTCGGACTCGTGACGCCGCTGGGCTGGAACTATGCGGGCATGGTCTGGGCCTATGCGTTTACGTGGTTCGTGCTGACCGACCCGGTGAAACTGCTGGCCTACAAAATCCTCGACGAGACGAAGCCCGACCTCGCGCCCGAGACCCAGGCGGCGCCCGTCGCGGCCGAGGCCACCGCGAAAGCTCCCCCCGTGCCCGCGACAGCAACGGCGCCACCCGTGGCGGCGATATAGTGTGAGCCAGATGCCGCATGACACGACGCGGCGGCAGGTCTACAGCCGTGTGCAACCAGCACCCTCGCCACCCTTGCCCCCTGCCCCCGCTTGCGCTACCTCCCCCCGCTCACGGCCGCCGGATGCGGGCGTGGTGGAATTGGCAGACACGCCAGATTTAGGTTCTGGTGGCGCAAGCCGTGGGGGTTCAAGTCCCTCCGCCCGCACCACCGGCCGCAATCGCAGGTGCGACAGGACTCAAGGAACGTTCCCAAGATGCAGGTCACCGAAACCCTCTCCGACGGGCTGAAGCGCGGCTACACCGTCGTCGTCCCCGCCGCCGACATCGAGGGGCGGCGCGCCAAGCGGCTCGCGGAACTGGCCAAGACGGTGCAACTGCCCGGCTTCCGCCCCGGCAAGGTGCCGACGTCCGTCGTCAAGCAGCGGTATGGCGGGGCGGTGACCGCCGAGGTGCTGGAGGAAAGCGTCAACGACGCGACCCAGAAGGTGCTGACCGATCGCGGGCTGCGCTCGGCCGGCCAGCCGAAGGTGGAGCTGGTGTCCGCGCTCGGCGAGGCGAAGGACCTGGAATTCACCGTCGAGCTGGAGCTGCTGCCGGAGATCGCGCTGCCCGATTTCGCCGGCATCGAGCTGGTCCGGTTGAAGGCCGAGCCGCAGCCGGAGGTGATCGACAAGGCGCTGGAGGAGATCGCCCGCCGCCAGCGCACGACCGAGGAGGTCGAGGAAGCGCGCCCGGCCGCGCGCGGCGAGGTGCTGACGGTCGATTTCGTCGGCAAGGTCGACGGCGAGGCGTTTCCCGGCGGCAGCGCCACCGACACGGATGTCGAGGTCGGCGGCGGCGGCTTCATTCCCGGCTTCACCGAGCAGATCGAGGGGATGGCCCCCGGCGAGACCCGACAGATCGCGGTGACGTTCCCGGAGGAGTACGGCGCCAAGGAACTGGCCGGCAAGGCGGCGACGTTCGACATCACGGCCAAGAAGCTCAAGCGCGTCGTGCTGCCGCCGATCGACGAGCAACTGGCCGAAAAACTCGGGTTCGAAGGCGGACTGGCCGAGGTCAAGCAGGCGATCGGCGGGCAGGTGCAGCGGGAATACGACACGCTGTCGCGCCAGCGGATCAAGCGCTCGCTGCTGGACGCGCTGGCCGAGCGGTCGAGCTTCCCGGTGCCCGAGAGCATGGTCGAAACCGAATTCGCGCAAATCTGGCAGCGGCTGGAGGCGGACCGCAAGGACGGCAAGCTCGACGACGACGACAAGGACAAGGACGACGACACGCTGAAGGCGGAATACCGCGCCATCGCCGAACGCCGGGTGCGACTCGGCCTGCTGCTGTCCGAGATCGGCCGGACCAACAATGTCAGCGTCAGCAACGACGAGCTGACGCGGGCGATGCGGGCCGAGGCCGCGCGCTACCCGGGACAGGAGCGGGAGGTGCTGGAGTTCTTCCGCAAGACCCCGGAAGCGGTGAACAGCCTGCGTGGCCCGATCTTCGAGGAGAAAGTGGTCGACTTTGTGCTGGAACTGGCCAAAGTGACCGAGCAGGTCGTGACGCCCGAGGAACTGGCGCGCGACCCGGAGGTGCCGGCGGCGATTTCCGGCGCGGCGCCGGCCGGTCAGACGGCCGGGGCGGACGCCTGACGCTGGTATGATGCCGCGCCGTCCCTCATGTTAAGGGACGACAAGGAGCTTCGGTCGCATGGTGCGATCGGCAGGTGAAAGGTTCAGGGTATGAGGGATCGCGATCCGGTCGAGGTGTATGGCAACGCACTGGTGCCGATGGTGGTCGAGCAGTCGGCCCGGGGCGAGCGCGCATACGACATCTATTCCAGGCTGCTCAAGGAACGGATCATCTTCCTCACCGGCCCCGTCTATGACCAGGTGAGCGCGCTGATATGCGCGCAGTTGCTGTTCCTGGAGAGCGAGAACCCGTCCAAGGACATCGCGTTCTATATCAACAGCCCCGGAGGCGTGGTCTCGGCCGGGCTCGCGATCTATGACACCATGCAGTACATCCGCAGCCCGGTCAGCACGGTCTGTATCGGCCAGGCGGCGTCGATGGGCAGCCTGCTGCTGTGCGCCGGCGCCAAGGGCAAGCGGTTCGCGCTGCCGAACGCCAGGGTGATGGTGCATCAGCCGTCCGGGGGCGCGCAGGGGCAGGCGGCCGACATCGAGATCCAGGCCCGCGAGATCCTGCTGCTGCGGCACCGCCTGAACGAGATCTACGTGACCCACACCGGCCAGACACTGGACTCGATCGAGCGCAAGCTGGAACGGGACAGCTATATGTCGGCCGAGGAAGCGCGGGCATTCGGCCTGGTCGACGACGTGGTCGCCCGGCGCCCGAGCCCGAGCGAGGCCGATCTGAAGGCCTGAGACGCGCGGCCCCGGAAAAGCGCGCCGGGTCCGTGGTTGCAATGCTCCGTTGACGCACTCATGTCACAATGTCGTGGCAGTGGGTGTGTCTGGGGCGGGCGGGATTTCGAATCGGATGGGTGCCCTTCTCGACCCGCTTCGGCTTTGGCGGTTCGGTCCCGTTTGGTCCCGGACAAATCGTTTAGGGGTGGTTCTTGTCGCCGCTTGCGCGCGGGGGCTAGACTTCCCGATGTAATCCCCGGCGATCCGGGGCAGGAGTGCTCATGAGCAAGTCCGGCGACTCGAAAAATACCCTGTACTGCTCGTTCTGCGGCAAATCGCAGCACGAGGTCCGCAAGCTGATCGCCGGTCCGACCGTGTTCATCTGCGATGAATGCGTGGAACTTTGCATGGATATCATCCGCGAGGAGCACAAGACCCATCTTGTGAAGTCGCGCGATGGCGTGCCGACGCCCAAGGAAATCTGCAAGGTCCTGGACGATTACGTGATCGGGCAGAGCCACGCCAAGAAGGTCCTGAGCGTTGCGGTTCACAACCATTACAAGCGGTTGGCGCACGGGGCGAAGAACAACGACGTCGAAATCGCCAAGTCGAACATCCTGCTGGTCGGGCCGACCGGCTCGGGCAAGACCCTGCTGGCCCAGACCCTCGCCCGCATCCTGGACGTGCCGTTTACCATGGCGGACGCGACCACGCTGACCGAGGCCGGCTATGTCGGCGAGGATGTCGAGAATATCATTCTGAAATTGCTACAATCGGCCGACTACAATGTCGAGCGGGCGCAGCGCGGCATCGTCTATATCGACGAGGTCGACAAGATCAGCCGGAAATCGGACAACCCGTCGATCACGCGAGATGTGAGCGGCGAGGGTGTGCAGCAGGCCCTGCTGAAGATCATGGAGGGGACGGTCGCGTCCGTTCCGCCGCAGGGCGGCCGCAAGCACCCGCAGCAGGAATTCCTGCAAGTCGACACGACCAATATCCTGTTCATCTGCGGCGGCGCGTTCGCCGGCCTCGAGAAGATCATTTCCGCCCGCGGCAAGGGCTCGGGGATCGGGTTCGGCTCCGAGGTCCGCAGCCAGGATGAGCGGCGTACGGGGGCGATCCTGCGGGAGGTCGAACCGGAGGACCTGCTCCGTTTTGGTTTGATACCGGAATTCATCGGCCGCCTGCCCGTGGTGGCGACGCTGGAGGATCTGGACGAGGCGGCGCTTATGGAGATCCTGACCAAGCCGAAGAATGCGCTGATCAAACAGTACGGCCGGCTGTTCGAGATGGAGGGCGTTAAGCTGAGCTTCACCGACGAGGCGCTGAGTTCGGTCTCCAAAAGGGCGATCCAGCGCAAGACCGGTGCGCGCGGCCTGCGCTCCATCATGGAGCAGATCTTGCTGAGCACGATGTTCGACCTGCCCAGCCTGGACGGGGTGGAGGAAGTGGTGATCAACCGCGAGGTGGCCGAAAGCCGCGCGGCGCCGCTTTACCTGTATGGGAAGGAGCGTGCCGAAAGCAGCGCCTGATTTGCTGTCTCACCCGGCATCGCGTCTCGGCGGTGCCGGCCGGAGTTCAAGGTCTTGTGGCGTCCCGAAGGGGTGCCGATATGGGTCAGTTCGGCGGTTGTGGCTGTTTCCGCCAAGTGGCGTCTTCCGTGCCTGCTAGGGCGGAAGGCGCGTTGACTGTCCCCAAGGAGGTCATCGAATGACTGAGTCCAGCAAGCCCTCGGGCGAGGGTCCCCCCGAAACACCCAAACGCGAAGCCAGGATCGTGCCGATCAAGGCCGAGTTGCTTCCCGTACTGCCATTGCGCGACATCGTGGTGTTCCCCCACATGATCGTGCCGCTGTTCGTCGGGCGCGAGAAAAGCGTGCGCGCGCTCGAAGCGGTCATGAAGGACGACAAGCAGATTCTGCTGGTCGCCCAGAAGACCGCCGCGCAAGACGACCCGTCGCAGGACGACATCTATCGCATCGGCACCGTCTCGACGATTCTGCAATTGCTGAAACTGCCGGACGGCACCGTCAAGGTGCTGGTCGAGGGCGGCCGCCGCGCGACCATCGCGGGCTTCAAGGAAACCGAGGCGTATTTCGAGGCGTTCGTCGAGCCGTTGCCGGACAAGGACGGCGACGCAAAGGACCTGGAGGCGCTCGGCCGCACCGTGATCGGGCAGTTCGAGCAATACATCAAGCTGAACAAGAAGATCGCGCCGGAAGTCCTGGTCTCGCTCAATCAGATCGAGGAGCCGAGCAAGCTCGCTGACACGGTCGCCTGGCACCTCAATCTCAAAATCTCGGAAAAGCAGGAACTGCTCGAGACCGCGCGCGTCGGCGAGCGGCTGGAGCGCGTGTTCGGGCACATGGAATCCGAGATCGGCGTGATGCAGGTGGAGAAGCGCATCCGCAACCGCGTGAAGCGGCAGATGGAGAAGACGCAGCGCGAGTACTATCTGAACGAGCAGCTCAAGGCGATCCAGAAGGAGCTTGGCGAAGGCGAGGACGGCAAGGACGAGACCGCCGAACTCGAAGCCAAGATCAAGAAGACCCGCTTCACCAAGGAAGCGCGAGAGAAGTCGTTGGCCGAGCTGAAGAAGCTCAAGACGATGAGCCCGATGAGCGCCGAGGCGACGGTGGTGCGCAACTACCTCGATTGGATGCTGAGCATCCCCTGGAAGAAGCGCAGCAAGGTCAAGAACGACGTGATCGCCGCCGAGAAGGTGCTCAACGACGACCATTACGGCATGGACAAGGTCAAGGAGCGCATCCTTGAGTACCTTGCCGTGCAGTCGCGCACGGTGAAGATGCGCGGGCCGATTCTGTGCCTCGTCGGGCCGCCGGGCGTCGGCAAGACCTCGCTGGGCAAGTCGATCGCCAAGGCGACGGGGCGCAGCTTCGTGCGGATGTCGCTCGGCGGCGTGCGGGACGAGGCCGAAGTGCGTGGCCATCGCCGGACCTATATCGGCTCGATGCCGGGCAAGGTCATCCAGGGCATGAAGAAGGCCAAGACCTCCAACCCGCTGTTCCTGCTCGACGAGATCGACAAACTGGGCGCGGACTGGCGGGGCGACCCGTCATCGGCACTGCTGGAGGTGCTGGACCCGGAACAGAACGCCACGTTCAACGACCACTATCTGGAGGTCGACTACGATTTGTCGGACGTGATGTTCGTGACCACCGCGAACAGCCTGCGGATGCCGGGTCCGTTGATGGACCGGATGGAGATCATCCGCATCCCCGGCTACACCGAGGACGAGAAGGTCGAGATCGCCCGCCGGCACCTGATTGCCAAGCAGACCGAAGCGCACAGCCTCAAGGCCGAGGAATGGTCGCTGAACGAGGACGCGCTGCGCGACCTGATCCGCTACTACACGCGCGAGGCCGGCGTGCGGAACCTGGAGCGCGAGATCGCCAACCTCGCCCGCAAGGCGGTGAAGGAGATCGTCACCAAGAAGACGAAGAAGGTCGCGATCACCCGCAAAAATCTGGAGAAATACGCGGGTGTGCAGAAGTTCCGCTACGGCGAGACCGAAAGCGAGGACATGGTCGGTGTTGTCACCGGCCTTGCCTGGACCGAGGTGGGCGGCGAGATCCTGACCATCGAGAGCGTGCTGCTGCCCGGCAAGGGCAACGTCAAGACCACCGGCAAGCTTGGCGACGTGATGCAGGAGAGCGTGTCGGCGGCGCTGAGTTACGTGCGGAGCCGTTCGAGCAGTTTCGGCATCAAGCCGACGCTGTTCGAGAAGCGCGACATCCATGTGCATGTGCCGGAGGGGGCGACCCCGAAGGATGGGCCATCCGCCGGCATCGCGATGGCAACGAGCATGGTCAGCGTACTGACCGGCATCCCCGTTCGCCGGGATGTCGCCATGACGGGGGAGATCACGCTACGCGGGCGCGTGTTGCCGATCGGCGGTCTGAAGGAGAAGCTGCTGGCGGCGCTGCGCTCCGGCATCACAACCGTGTTCATCCCGAAAGATAACGAGAAGGATCTCGCCGAGATCCCGGACACGGTGAAGAAGCACCTGACGATCATTCCGGTCGCTCATGTCGACGACGTGATCGGGCAGGCGCTGGCCCGCAAGCCGGAGGCGATCGAGTGGGTGGAGCCGCAGGAGCCCGCCGTGGCGGCGACTGGCGAGGGTGCAAAGCCGGCGTCGTTGCCGCACTGACCGGCCTCCGCCTGGGCTTGCGCGCATGTGGAGCAGCGATTCCGATGCATACGGCCGCGAGGGAAATGATTTCCCTCGCGGCCATTTGTTTTGGACGCTGGCGTTCGCACAAGATCGTCACACCGTTTCAGAATCACGCCGAAAAATGCCGTCGCGTTCGTTGACGTGGCGGAAAACCGGCATCTAGTGTCGCACCAAGCGCGCGCGGCCGATTCGGCCGAGCGCGGAGGACGCCACACACTCCAGAGGGGATATTGTTGTCGTGAATAAAAACGATCTGATCTCGGCCGTCGCGGACCGCGCCGACCTGCCGAAGGCGAAAACCGCCGAAGTGGTCGATGCCGTGTTCACCGCTATCGAGGCGGCACTGAAGAAGAAGGAAGAAGTGCGGCTCGTCGGGTTCGGCAGCTTTGCCACGGCCACGCGCAAGGCCTCCACCGGCCGCAACCCGCGCACCGGCGAGGAGATCAAGATTGCGTCCTCGACCTCCGTACGGTTCAAGCCCGGCAAGGCGCTGAAGGATGCCGTCAATTGAGGCGACGCTGCCGCCCGACGCGGCAATGAATATCGCGGCACCGGGGGCGATGGGGCGGTTAGCTCAGCGGTAGAGCGTCTCGTTTACACCGAGAGGGTCGGCGGTTCGAACCCGTCACCGCCCACCACAAAGCGCACGGGTCGCCCGGTGATTTTGCGGATTGACCCCGGTTACACCCCGGTTTACTCCCTGCGCCCTGCCGCTGCGGGTGTAGCTCAGTTGGTTAGAGCGCCGGCCTGTCACGCCGGAGGTCGCGGGTTCGAGCCCCGTCACTCGCGCCAGCCGCGGCCAAGGCCCGACACATTTCAATAATGACTATGGTGGCATGAAAGCCAGGTAGACGGGCGTCTGCCCCTATGGCAGAGGGCAGTGGTTGCGGCTAATATTCCGGCGCTGCGCTGCGGCATGAATGGGGTGTGGCCCCGTTGCCGCCGATTGGAGAAGGAAAAGGCCCATGGCACCGATCATCGCCAACTATTTCCCGATCCTGGTTTTTCTCGTCATCGCCGGCGTGATCGCGGTCGCGATGGTCGGGTCGTCGATGCTGCTCGCCCGGCAGAAGCCGTACCCGGAAAAGGTCTCGGCCTACGAATGCGGGTTCGAGGCGTTCGGCGACGCGCGGCATCGCTTCGATGTGCGGTTCTACCTCGTCTCCATCCTGTTCATCATCTTCGATCTGGAGGTCGCGTTCCTGTTTCCCTGGGCGGTCAGCCTGTCCGACATCGGGGTGTTCGGCTTCCTGTCGATGATGGGCTTCCTTGCGGTTCTGACCGTCGGGTTCATTTACGAATGGAACAAGGGCGCGCTGGAATGGGAATGACCCGCCAATGAGCCTGACCACCAAGGACCCGGCGCCGATCGCCTGGAACCGCGAGCCGCTTGGGCCAGGCCCCGAGCAGGATGCGGTGATCAAGGGCATAACCGGCGAGATCGACGGCAAGGGCTTCGTCGTGGCCCAGCTCGACAAGCTGGTTAACTGGGCGCGCACCGGCAGCCTGTGGCCGATGACGTTCGGGCTGGCGTGTTGCGCGGTGGAGATGATCCACGCCTACATGCCGCGCTATGATCTCGATCGGTTCGGCACGATCCCGCGCGCCTCGCCACGGCAGAGCGACGTGATGATCGTCGCCGGCACGCTGACCAACAAGATGGCCCCGGCGCTGCGGAAGGTTTACGACCAGATGCCGGAGCCGCGCTGGGTGATCAGCATGGGTAGCTGCGCGAATGGCGGCGGCTACTACCATTATTCCTATTCGGTCGTGCGCGGATGCGACCGCGTCGTTCCCGTTGATATCTATGTTCCCGGCTGCCCGCCGACGGCGGAGGCGCTGGTCTACGGCATTCTGCAATTGCAAAAGAAAATCCGCCGCACGGGAACGATCCTTCGTGGCTGACGCTGTGGCAGCAACGCAGGAAGCGCAGCCGACGCTTGCCGAGCATATCGCGGCGATCCCCGGCGTGCTGGCGGTGTCGGTCGACAAGGGCGAGATCGTGGCGCGCGCCGAGGCGGGGGCGATCGTCGAGATCTCCCTGATATTGCGTGATGATCCGCGCTTCGCTTTTGCGCAGATGATGGATCTGTGCGGCGTCGATTGGCCGGACCGCGCGCAGCGCTTCGAGATTGTCTACAATCTTCTGTCGGTGGCGCTGAACCAGCGGGTTCGGGTTATCATCAGCACGGATGAAACGACTCCGGTTCCATCCGTGCATGGCGTATGGCCGGTGGCGACCTGGTGGGAGCGCGAGGCCTGGGACCTGTTCGGGATCGCCTTCTCCGGCCAACCCGATCTGCGTCGCATCCTGACCGACTACGGCTTTCAGGGGCACCCGCTGCGCAAGGATTTCCCGCTGACCGGCTACGTCGAAGTCCGCTATGACGAGGATCGCAAGCAGGTGATCTACGAGCCGGTGCGGCTGACACAGGATTTCCGGAATTTCGATTTCCTGTCGCCGTGGGAGGCGATCACCACACTGCCCGGCGACGAGAAGGCGCAGCCCGCACGGGCGGCGACCAAGCCATGAGCGAAACGGCTGTCACCGCTCCCGGCACAAAGGTTATCGAGATCGACAGCCACGCGATCAATTTCGGCCCGCAGCATCCCGCCGCGCACGGCGTTCTGCGGTTGATCCTAGAAATGGATGGTGAAGTCGTCGATCGCGCCGATCCGCATATCGGCCTGCTGCATCGCGGCACCGAGAAGCTGATCGAATACAAGAGCTACATCCAGGCGGTGCCGTATTTCGACCGCCTCGACTATGTCAGCCCGATGACGCAGGAGCACGCGTTCGCGCTTGCCACCGAGAAGCTGCTGGGCATCGAGGTGCCGGAACGCGGCAGATGGATTCGCACGCTGTTCAGCGAAATCACCCGTGTGCTGAACCATCTGTTGAACGTGACAACGTACGCGCTCGACGTTGGCGCCCTCACGCCGAGCCTGTGGGGCTTCGAGGAACGCGAGAAGCTGATGGAGTTTCATGAGGCCGCGTCCGGCGCGCGGCTGCACGCGAATTATTTCCGGCCCGGCGGCGTCGCGAAGGACCTGCCGGCGGGCCTGGAGGAAAAGATCGGCGAGTGGGCTGAAACTTTCCCGAAATTCATCGACGACGTCGAGACCCTTCTGACCGGCAACCGCATCTGGAAGCAACGCCTTGTCGATATCGGGGTGATGAGCGCGGAGGACGCCTTGGCCTGGGGCTTTTCCGGCCCTTGCGTGCGCGCGAGCGGTGTTCCCTGGGATCTGCGCAAGTCGCAACCATACGAAATGTACGACCGCGTCGCGTTCGACGTGCCGATTGGGCGGAACGGCGACTGCTATGACCGCTATCTGGTTCGCATTGCCGAAATGCGGGAGAGCGTGAAGATCGTCCAGCAGTGCCTCGCGGCGATGAAGCCGGGGCCTGTCAAAGTGCAGGACCGCAAATTCACGCCGCCGACGCGCGGCGAGATGAAGCAGTCGATGGAAGCGCTGATCCATCACTTCAAGCTTTTCACCGAGGGGTTCCACGTTCCGACCGGCGCCACCTACACCGCCGTGGAGGCGCCGAAGGGCGAATTCGGCGTGTATCTGGTGGCGGACGGGACCAATCGCCCGTATCGCTGCAAGATCCGCGCAACCGGCTTCGCGCATCTGCAAGCGGTCGACGTGATGGCCAAGCGCCATATGCTGGCCGATGCGGTGGCAATCATCGGGTCTCTGGACGTGGTGTTCGGCGAGATCGACAGGTAGCAAATGGACGAACCCGACCCCGACACGTTTGAGCAGCCCGCGCACTTTGCGTTCGACGCGGAGAGCGAATCGCAGATTCCCGAAATACTGGCGAAGTACCCGCTCGGTCGGCAGGCGAGCGCCGTGATTCCGCTGTTGTACGTGGTGCAAAAGCAGATGAAGCGTGCGACCGGCAGCGCCTGGCTGCCGCGCGTGGCGATGGATGCTGTCGCGGCCCGGCTTGGAATGCCGCCGATCCGCGTCTATGAGGTGGCGACCTTCTATTTCATGTTCAACACGAAGCCGGTGGGCAAGTTCCACTTGCAGCTCTGCACGACGACGCCGTGCTGGCTGCGTGGCTCGGACGAAGTGGTGGCTGCGTGCCGCAAGGCCACCGGTATTTCCCGCTTCGGCGAGACGAGCGCGGACGGGCTGTTCACGATGACCGAGGTCGAATGCGTCGGCGCCTGCGTCAACGCGCCGGTGCTGCAAGTGGACGACGATTTCTACGAAGACATGGACGCGGCGCGGACGACGGAACTGATCGCGGCTCTCAGGCGAGGCGACAGCCCGCCGGTCGGATCGACGATCGGCCGGCAAGGCTCTGCCCCGGTCGGCGGGCCAATGACCTTGACGACGCTCAACGCCTCTCCCGCGGAGTGATCCGATGCTGAGCGACCAGGACCGGATTTTCACCAACCTCTATGGGTTGCACGACTGGGGCCTGACCGGCGCGAAGGCACGGGGCGACTGGGATGGCACGGCAGCGATCCTGGCGCGCGGGCCGGAAGCCATTGTCGAGGAAATGAAGGCGAGCGGCCTGCGCGGTCGCGGCGGCGCCGGCTTCCCGACCGGCATGAAATGGTCGTTCATGCCGAAGCAGGAGAGCGAGCGGCCGCATTACCTCGTCGTCAACGCCGACGAAAGCGAGCCGGGCACCTGCAAGGATCGCGATATCCTGCGGCATGATCCGCACAAGCTGGTGGAAGGCTGCCTGATCGCCTCGTTCGCGATGCGCGCGCACGCCTGCTACATCTACATTCGCGGCGAATTCTACAACGAGGCGCTGAACCTTCAGACGGCGATCGACGAGGCCTATGTCGCAGGCCTGATCGGCAAGAATGCCTGCGGCCCCGGCTGGGATTTCGACCTGTATCTGCATCGCGGGGCCGGCGCGTATATCTGTGGGGAAGAGACCGCGCTGCTCGAAAGTCTCGAGGGCAAGAAGGGAATGCCTCGGCTGAAGCCGCCCTTCCCGGCGGCCGTCGGCCTTTATGGTTGCCCGACCACGGTGAACAACGTGGAAAGCATCGCGGTGGCACCCACGATTCTTCGTCGCGGTGCCGCGTGGTTTTCCTCGCTCGGCCGGCCGAAGAACAGCGGCACGAAGCTGTTCTGCATTTCCGGTCATGTGAACAAACCGTGCAACGTCGAGGAAGAACTCGGCATCCCGATGCGCGAATTGATCGACACGTATGCCGGTGGCGTGCGCGGCGGGTGGGACAATCTGCTGGGCGTGATCCCGGGCGGCGCGTCTGTTCCGGTGCTGCCGAAAGCGATCTGCGACACCGTGCTGATGGATTTCGACAGCCTGCGTGATGTGAAAAGCGGCCTTGGCACGGCGGCGGTCATCGTGATGGACAAATCCACGGATATCATCAAGGCGATTGCGCGCCTCTCGCAGTTCTACAAGCACGAAAGCTGCGGGCAGTGTACGCCGTGCCGCGAGGGAACCGGCTGGATGATGCGGGTGATGAACCGCATGGTCCAGGGACGCGCCGAACTCTCGGAGATCGACACGCTGGAGCAGGTGACGCGCCAGGTGGAAGGGCACACGATCTGCGCGCTGGGCGATGCGGCGGCGTGGCCGATCCAGGGCCTGATCCGGCATTTCCGCCCGGTGATGGAGGAGCGGATCGCCCAGTACAAGGCGGCGCGCACAGCGAGCCCGATGTCATTGGCGGCGGAGTAGGACAATGGACATTTCCGCGCTCAAGGAACCGATCACCGCCGCCAACGCGGATCTGAGCGGATCGTCCTTTGTTTGCCTCAGTCTTCGGGCCAGCAAGTTCGACGACATCGCGATGCAGGACGCCAGTTTCGAGAACATCAATATGTCCGCCGCATCCTTTCACCGGATGAACCTTGCCAGGGCACGCTTCTCGAACGCCGTGATGCCAGGCGCCGCGTTCCAAGATGCCAATCTCAGCGGCGCGGTATTCGACGACGTCAACCTGACATGCGCGACGTTTCAGAACGTCAATTTGTCTGGCGTCAGCATCACCGACTGCAATCTGGCGAACATGCGCATCAACGGCGTTCTCGTGACCGATCTCTTCGCCGCCTATCGGAAGAACGCATAATGCCGAAAGTCACGGTTGACGGGATCGTCGTCGAGGTCCCCAACGGCTCGAACGTATTGCAGGCGTGCGAGGCGGCGGGAAAGGAAATTCCGCGCTTCTGCTACCACGAACGCCTATCGGTCGCCGGCAATTGCCGCATGTGCCTCGTGGAGATCGAAAAGGCGCCGCCAAAGCCGTTTGCGTCCTGCGCGTATCCAATCGCAGACGGGATGGTCGTGCATACCGACAGCCCGATGGTGCGCAAAGCGCGGCGCGGCGTCATGGAATTCCTGCTGATCAATCATCCGCTCGATTGCCCGATCTGCGACCAGGGCGGCGAGTGCGATTTGCAGGATCAGGCGATGGGCTACGGCAGCGACCATTCGCGCTACACCGAAAACAAGCGCGCGGTGAAGGACAAGGACCTCGGCCCGCTGGTGAAAACGGTGATGACGCGGTGCATCCAGTGTACGCGCTGCATCCGCTTCGCCACCGAGATCGCCGGCGTCCCGGAACTCGGTGCCACCGCGCGCGGCGAGTCGATGGAAGTCGGCACGTATGTCGAGAAGGCGCTGACATCCGAACTGTCCGGCAATCTTATCGACATCTGCCCGGTCGGTGCGCTGACCTCCAAGCCGTACGCATTCGTCGCGCGGTCCTGGGAGTTGAAGAAGACCGACGGGATTGACGCGCTGGACGCAGTCGGCGCGAACATTCGTATCGACTCGCGCGGGCCGGAAGTGCTCCGCATCCTGCCGCGACTGAACGAGGACGTGAACGAGGAGTGGCTTGGCGATAAGTCCCGCTTTTCGGTCGATGGTCTCAAGCGGCGTCGGCTTGATTCGTGCTGGGTGCGCCGCGACGGCAAGCTGCGCAAAGCAACGTGGACCGAAGCGTTCGACGCAATCGCCGGCAAGCTGCGCGGGCTGGAAGGATCGCGGATCGGCGCGGTCGCCGGCAATCTCGCCGATGCGGAGAGCATGTTGGCGCTGAAGGATCTGTTCGCGGCGCTCGGTTCGCGCAATCTCGATTGTCGGCAGGAAGGCGCCGCGGCGGACGTGAGACGGCGAGATTTCTACACGTTCAACACGTCGATCGCCGGTATCGAGGAAGCCGGCGCCCTGCTGCTGATCGGCAGCAACCCGCGCCACGAGGCACCGCTGATCAACGCGCGCATCCGCAAGCGGACGCAGGCCGCCCGCATTCCAGTGGCGGCGATCGGGGCTGCCGCCGACCTGACCTACAAAGTGCAGTGGCTCGGGGATTCGCCGTCGCTGCTGACAGCGTTGATCGACGCGACGCACCCCTTCGCCGGCGTTTTGCGCAGCGCGAAGAAGCCGGCTGTGATCGTCGGCCAGGGTGCGCTGGCGCGGCCCGACGGCGCGGCGGTGCTCGCGGCGGCTTGGAAACTGGCGGAGTCGGTCGGCGCGCTGCTACCCGACTGGCACGGGTTCAACGTGCTGCACACGGCAGCGGCGCGGGTCGCGGCGCTGGATTTGAATTTCCTGCCGGGTACCGAGGGCAAGGGACTGCCGCAGATGCTCGGCGGCGGCGTCGATCTGCTGTGGCTGCTCGGCGCGGACGAGTTCGACACCACCGACATCGGCGCCGACACGTTCGTGGTCTATCAGGGCCACCACGGCGACCGGGGCGCGGCGCGGGCGGACGTGATCCTGCCGGGCGCGGCCTACACCGAAAAGAGCGGCACATATGTCAACACCGAGGGCCGGGTGCAGCGCAGCCCACTCGCGGTTTATCCGCCCGGCGAGGCGCGCGAGGATTGGAAAATTCTGCGGGCGTTCAGCGCGCACATTGGCAAGGGGCTTCCATATGACACGCTCGAAGCGCTGCGGAACCGGCTCGAGCAGGTGAACGCCGTGTTTGCCCGTCTGGATATTCTGCCAAGGTTCGGAATCTCCGACACCGCCGGCCCGACGGGGGACTCCTCCGCGCTCAGCGACGCGCCGTTCACGCCGATCATCGCGAACTACTATCAGACCGATCCGATCAGCCGCGCCAGCCCGACGATGGCTGAATGCACCGAGAGCGTACACGCAGCACTCGCGGTGGCGGCGGAGTGAGCGCATGAGCTTCTTCTTCGACAATCCCGTCGGCATCACCATCCTGACGGTGCTGGAGGCGCTGGCGATCATCGTGCCTGTGCTGATCATGATGGCCTACCTCACCTATGCCGAGCGCAAGGTGCTGGCGGCGATGCAGTTGCGCAAAGGTCCGAACATCGTCGGACCGTTTGGACTGCTCCAGCCGTTCGCCGACGCCATCAAGATGCTGATGAAGGAGACGGTGATCCCGGCCGGCGCCAACCGGGTGCTGTTTCTGCTGGCACCGATGCTGACGTTCGGGCTCGCGGTGATCGCCTGGGCCGTGATTCCGGTGAATGACGGATGGGCGATCGCCAACATCAATGTCGGGATTCTCTATCTGTTCGCGATAAGTTCGCTCGGCGTCTATGGAATCATCATCGCGGGCTGGGCCAGCAATTCGAAATACGCATTCCTCGGCGCCATGCGCAGTGCGGCGCAGATGGTCTCCTACGAAGTCTCGATCGGGTTCGTGATGATCAGCGTGCTGCTGTGCGTCGGCAGCCTGAACCTGAACGACATCGTGCTGGCACAGCGGCACATCTGGTTCTGTCTGCCGTTGTTCCCGATGTTCGTCGTGTTCTTCATTTCCGGTCTGGCCGAGACCAACCGCGCGCCGTTCGACCTGCCGGAAGGCGAGAGCGAGATCGTTGCCGGCTTCTTCGTCGAATACAGCGCGATGGCGTTCGCGCTGTTCTTCCTCGGCGAATACACCAACATGATCTTGATGAGCGCAATGACGACGATCCTGTTCCTGGGCGGCTGGCTGGCGCCGTTCGGGTTTACGTGGATTCCCGGCCCGCTCTGGTTCATCGGCAAGATCGTTGTTGTTCTGTTCTTCTTCCTCTGGGTACGCGCAACGTTCCCGCGTTACCGTTATGATCAGTTGATGCGGCTGGGCTGGAAGGTGTTCCTGCCGCTGTCGCTGGCGTGGCTGGTCCTGACGGCCGGCGCGCTGATGCTGTTCGGATGGCTGCCGCATGTGGCGTGACCTCGCCCGTTTCTCCGCCCCGCGAACAGGAGCCTGAGCATGGCCTTCCTCGACCGCACCGCGCGCAGCCTGCTGCTGGGCGAACTGCTCGGCGGCATGGCGCTGACGATGAGGTATTTCTTCAAGCGCAAGGCGACGATCAACTATCCGTACGAAAAGGGCCCGATCAGCCCGCGCTTCAAGGGCGAGCACGCACTGCGCCGCTACCCCAACGGCGAGGAGCGCTGCATCGCCTGCAAACTGTGCGAGGCGATCTGCCCGGCCCAGGCGATCACGATCGAGGCCGAGCCGCGCGACGACGGCTCCCGCCGGACCACGCGCTACGACATCGACATGACCAAGTGCATCTATTGCGGCCTGTGCGAGGAAGCGTGCCCGGTCGACGCGATTGTCGAAGGGCCGAACTTCGAGTTCGCGACCGAGACGCGCGAGGAGCTGCTGTACGACAAGACGAAGCTGCTGGCGAACGGGGACCGGTGGGAGCCGGAACTGGCGCGGCGGCTGGAACTGGACGCGCCCTACCGGTAAGCGGCGCGACCGAGGAGCAATGATGACCGTCCATCGACAGGCAAAGAGCGCCGCATGATCGCCGCCGTCGCATTCTACGTGTTCGCCGCGATCCTGCTGGCGTCGGCAATCATGGTGGTCAGCGCCCGCAACCCGGTGCATTCCGTGTTGTTCCTGATCCTGGCGTTCTTCAACGCCGCCGCGCTGTTCCTGCTGGCCGGTGCCGAGTTTCTGGCGATGATCCTGGTGATCGTCTATGTCGGCGCCGTCGCGGTGCTGTTCCTGTTCGTCGTCATGATGCTGGACATCGATTTCACGCAGTTGCGCTCAGGGTTCCAGCGTTATGCGCCGGTCGGGCTGGTGATCGGGTTCGTGCTGGCGGCGGAATTGCTGTTCGTCCTGCGCGGCTGGAAACTCGGTCCGGAGGCCATGTCACTGCGGTTCGCGCCGACGGACGCCAACCTGCACAACACGGCGCAACTCGGCCGGCTGGTCTACACTGACTATGTGTTCCTGTTTCAGACGGCGGGCCTGGTGTTGCTGGTGGCAATGATCGGCGCAATCGTGTTGACGCTTCGCGACAGGCAGACGTCCCGACACCAGAACATCGCGCGCCAGATCGCGCGGTTGCCGGCTGACACGCTTGAGATGGTGGACGTGCGCACCGGGGCGGGCATGAACGAGGTCGGCATCCGGCGGCCGAAGGTCGAGGCACCGGTTGCTGCGATCGAAGACGCGCACGAACACGGCCACGGGGGGCACTGACATGCTGGCGGTCGGGCTTTACCACTATCTCGTCGTCTCGGCGGCACTGTTGGTGCTGGGCATCTTCGGAATTTTCCTGAACCGCAAGAACGTCATCGTCATCCTGATGTCGATCGAACTGATCCTGCTCGCGGCCAACCTGAATCTGGTCGCGTTCTCGGCGGTGCTCGGCGACCTGGTCGGGCAGGTTTTCGTGATGTTCACGCTGACGGTCGCGGCGGCCGAGGCCGCGATCGGGCTCGCCATCGTGGTGATTTATTTCCGCAATCGCGGCTCGATCCAGGTCGAGGACGTGAACCTGATGAAGGGCTGAGCCGATGTTCTATCCCGTCGCCATCTTCGCGCCGCTGCTGGGCTCCGTGATCGCCGGCCTGTTCGGCAAAGTGATCGGCGACCGCGCGGCGCAGGCGGTGACGATCCTGTGCATGATCCTTGCCTCGGTCTGCGCTGTCACGAGCTTCGTGGAACTCGAAACCACACCGTCGTCGGCCGGCGTGATTTCGCTCGGCACGTGGGTCGAGGCCGGCACGTTCCATGTCGACTGGGCGCTCCGCTACGACCAGCTTTCGGCCGTGATGGTGGCGATGGTCACGTGCGTGGCGACGCTGATTCACATCTACAGCATCGGCTACATGGCGCATGACGAGAACCATACGATCTGGCGGTTCTTCAGCTACCTGAGCCTGTTCAGTTTCGCGATGCTGATGCTGGTCTCCGCCGACAATCTGCTGCAACTGTTTTTCGGCTGGGAGGGCGTCGGCCTCGCGAGCTATCTGTTGATCGGCTACTGGTATTATCGGCCGAGTGCCGGCGCCGCCGCGATGAAGGCATTCGTCGTCAATCGCGTCGGCGATCTGGGCTTCGCGCTCGGCATCGCGCTGGTGTTTTTCACGTTCGGCTCGATCGATTTCACGACCGTGTTCGGCGCGGTCGGGCAGCATCAGGACGCCACCTATCACGTGCTCGGTCAGACGTGGCGCGCCTACGAGGTGATTGGGATTCTGCTTTTCATCGGTGCGATGGGAAAGTCGGCGCAGATCGGGCTGCATGTCTGGCTGCCGGACGCGATGGAGGGGCCGACGCCGGTCTCCGCGCTGATCCACGCGGCGACCATGGTCACAGCCGGCGTGTTCCTGATGGCGCGGTTCTCCCCAGTCCTCGACTTCGCGCCGGGCGCGCTTGCCTTCGTGACATTCATCGGCGCCACCACAGCGCTGTTCGCGGCGACCGTCGGTTGCGCGCAGAACGACATCAAGCGGGTGATCGCGTACTCGACATGCTCGCAGCTTGGCTACATGTTCGTTGCCAGCGGCGTCGGCGCTTATCAGGCCTCGATCTTCCATCTTCTGACGCACGCCTTCTTCAAGGCGCTGCTGTTCCTGACAGCCGGTTCCGTGATCCACGCGATGTCGGACGAACAGGACATGCGCAAGATGGGCGGGATCTGGCGAATGATTCCGCTGACCTACGCGATGATGTGGATCGGCAATCTGGCGCTCGCGGGCATCCCGCCGTTTTCGGGCTACTGGTCGAAAGACGCGATCATCGAGGCCGCCTGGGCATCCGGCACCAGTGTCGGACACTACGGCTTCTGGTGTACCGTCATCGCGGCATTCCTGACCGCGTTCTACTCGTGGCGATTGATCATCATGACCTTCCACGGCGCGCCACGCGCCAATCACCACACGATGGAGCACGTTCACGAAAGCCCGCCGGTGATGACCGGGCCGCTGATCCTGCTTGCTATCGGGGCAATAGCCCTCGGCTGGATTTTCCGCGACCAGCTCATCGGGCCGGACTGGCAGGCATTCTGGGGCAGCGCGATCAGAATCGCGCCTGGGAATCATGTGCTTGCGGGGATGGAGGAAGTCCCCGGCTGGGTGAGCTACTCGCCCCTCGTTCTCGCCATCGCCGGCATTGCCACGGCGTACGTGTTCTACATGTTCGCGCCCGGCATTCCGGCGGCACTGGCGTCGGCGTTTCCATGGGCCTACCGGTTCCTGCTGAACAAATGGTATTTCGATGAACTCTACGCCGCAGTGTTCGTGCGCCCGGTGCATTACCTTGCTGAAACGCTGTGGCAGGTCGGTGATGTGACGATCATCGACGGCATCCCGAACGGCATCGCCTCCCTCACCGAGGACAGTTCGGAGCAGGTCGTCAAGATCCAGACCGGCTCGATGGCCGTATACGCGTTCGCCATGCTGATCGGCCTCGTGCTGATGGTCAGCATCTTCCTGCTCTTCCTGCGGTGACATCATGAACGCGGCCGGCTTCCCCCTGCTCTCGTTGGTCACCTGGCTGCCGCTGCTTGGCGGCCTGATCATCATCTCCGTGCGCGGTGACGAAGCGACGGTTGCATCGAACGCGCGCTGGGCGGCGCTTTGGACCAGCCTGATCGTGTTCGTCCTGTCACTCGTGCTGTGGGTCCGCTTCGACCCCGCCGACCCCGGCTTCCAGTTCGTCGAACAGGCGGCGTGGCTGCCGCAATGGGGCATCACCTACAAACTGGGCGTGGACGGCATTTCCGTGCTGTTCGTCCTGCTCTCCACCGCGTTGACGCCGATCTGCATCCTGGCAAGCTGGGAAGCGATCCACACGCGCGTGCGCGAGTACATGCTCGCGTTCCTGATCCTCGAGACCATGATGGTCGGCATGTTCGCCGCCCTCGATTTCGTCGTCTTCTACATGTTCTTCGAGGGCGTGCTGATCCCGATGTACCTGATCATCGGCATCTGGGGCGGGCCGCGCCGGGTGTATGCCGCGATCAAGTTCTTCCTGTTCACGCTGGCGGGCTCCGTGCTGATGCTGCTGGCATTGCTGGCGATGTGGAATTTCGCCGGCACCACCGACATCCCGACGCTGTTGAAGACCCAGTTTCCGGCCGGGATGCAGACATGGCTTTTTCTCGCCTTCCTCGCGTCTTTCGCGGTGAAGGTGCCGATGTGGCCGGTGCATACGTGGCTGCCGGACGCGCATGTGGAGGCGCCGACGGCAGGCTCCGTCATCCTGGCCGGCGTGCTGCTGAAGATGGGCGCCTACGGGTTCCTGCGCTTCTCGGTGCCGATGCTGCCGTTGGCATCCAGCCAGTTGTCGCCTTGGATCTTCGCGTTTTCCGTCACCGCTGTCGTCTACACGTCGCTCGTGGCGTTCGCGCAGACCGATATGAAAAAGCTGATCGCCTATTCCTCGGTCGCGCACATGGGCGTGGTCACGATCGGCATCTTCACCGTGAACGTACAAGGCGTCTCGGGCGCGCTGTTCCAGATGCTGTCACACGGGATCGTCTCCGGCGCGCTGTTCCTGTGCGTCGGCGTCGTCTACGACCGCATCCACACCCGCGACATCGCCCGCTACGGCGGACTGGCGGACCGGATGCCGGCCTACGCGCTGCTTTTCCTGCTGTTCACGATGGCGAGCATCGGCCTGCCGGGAACGTCGGGCTTTGTCGGCGAGTTCCTCGTTCTTGTCGGCGCATTCCAGGTGAATTTCTGGCTGGCTCTGCTGGGCAGCCTCGGAATGATCCTGGGCGCAGTCTACATGCTCTATCTGTACCGACGAATCATCTTCGGCCGCATCACGCGCGACGATCTGCGCGCCATCCTCGACCTGTCGCCACGCGAGATCGCTGTGTTCGCCCCGCTGGTTGTGCTGACACTGTGGATGGGGGTCTACCCGTCCAGTTTCAGCAACTTCTGGGATGCCAGCGTCAGCGCGATGGTGGAGCATCATCAGGCGGCGCTGAAATCGACGGTCACGCTCGCGAGGGTCGTGCAACCATGAATTGGATCGTCGCCCTGCCGGAGATCGTGCTGGCCCTTCTGGGCATGGTCATCCTGCTGACCGGCGTGCTGCAAAAGCAGCAGAACTCCTTTCACCTCGCCAGCATGATGACGGTCGGTGCATTCCTGCTGACCGCGTTGCTGATCGTCGTTGGCGCGGATGGCGCGGGCTACCACGGCCAATTCACCAGCGATCATTTCAGCACATTCGTGCAGTTGCTGATACTGGCGGCTTCCAGCCTCGCGGTGATCGGGTCGCTCGACTACAACGAGCACGCCAATCTCCGCCGCTTCGAGTTCCCCGTGCTGGTCCTGTTCGCCACCGTCGGCATGTTGGTGATGGCGGGTGCGAGCAACCTGATGACGCTTTACGTCGGGCTGGAGCTGCAATCACTCAGCATCTACGTGCTCGCTGCCTTCGCGCGCGATGAATTGCGCTCTAGCGAAGCAGGTCTGAAGTATTTCGTGCTCGGATCACTGGCCTCGGGCCTGCTGCTCTACGGGATCTCGCTCGTGTACGGTTTCTCGGGCTCGATGCAGTTCGAAAAGCTGGCGATGACGCTGACGGACCCGACAAAAGTGTCCGCCGGGCTGATCGTGGGCATCGTCTTCATCGTCGCGGGCCTCGCGTTCAAGGTGTCTGCCGTGCCGTTCCACATGTGGACGCCGGACGTGTATGAGGGCGCGCCGACGCCGGTCACGCTGCTGATGGGCACGGCGCCGAAAGTGGCGGCGATGGCACTGCTGGTGCGCGCGATGGCGACTCCGTTCGGGCATCTGCTTGCACAATGGCAGCAACTGATTGTGCTGGTGTCGATCGCCTCGATGCTGTGGGGCGCGCTCGCCGCGATCGGGCAGAAGAACATCAAGCGGCTGATGGCGTATTCCTCGATCGGCCACATGGGCTACGTGCTGGTCGGACTGGCGGCGGGCACGCCGAACGGCATTCGCGGCGTGCTGATCTATCTCGTGACCTATGTCTTCATGAACGCGGGCACGTTTGCCTGCATCATCGCGATGCGCCGGCGCGGCCGCAGCCTTGAGCAAATCTCGGATCTCGGCGGCCTCGGCAAGACCGATCCGGCGCTGGCGATGTGGCTTGCGGTGTTCATGTTCAGCATGGCCGGCATCCCGCCCTTCTCGGGCTTCTGGGGCAAATACTTCATCTTCACCGCCGCCGTGCAAAGTGGCCTGTGGGCGCTGGCGGTGATCGGCGTGCTCACCAGCGTCGTCGGCGCGTTCTATTATATCCGCATCATCAAGGTGATGTATTTCGACGCGCCGGAGGCCGCGTTCGATCGGCGCCCGGCTTCGCTATCGACTCTCGCGGCCGGGACCGGGCTGTTCACGACACTGTTCTTCGTGTTTCCGGCCCCGCTCGTGGGTGCCGCCGAGGCCGCCGCGAAAGTTCTTTTCGGATGAGCAGCGCCTGCGACGGCGCCGGGTTACTCGACCAATGGCGTTTGCAGGTCCATGAGGTGCTTCCGTCCACATCCATCCTGTGTCGCGAACGCGCGGTGGCGGGCGAGGCCGCCGGGCTTGCCGTGCTTGCGCTGCGGCAGACCCAGGGGCGCGGCAGCCGGGGGCGCGGTTGGGAATCGCCTGCGGGCAACCTGTCGCTCTCTGTCCTGCTTCGCCCCAACGAGCGCGTGAGCGAGTCGGCGCAATGGTCGTTGATCGCCGGGGTGGCGCTGGGCGAGGCACTGGCCTCCTATCTGCCCGACCCTTCGCCCCTGCGCCTGAAATGGCCGAACGACGTGCAACTGAACGGCGGGAAGCTGGCCGGCATCCTTGTGGACAGCAGCGCCGGGTCCTCGGGAATGCTCGAATGGCTGGTGGTCGGGATGGGCGCCAATCTGGCGGTGGCGCCAGAGGTGCCGGGGCGAGCCGTCGCCTGCCTCGCCGATGTGGTTCCGCCCCCGCGCCCGGAGCAGGTGGCCGAGGCGGTGCTGGCGCGGCTGGCACATTGGCAGACCGTGCGCCGCACCGAGGGATTCGCGCCGGTTCGTGCCGCGTGGCTGGCGCGCGCCCACCCGCCCGGGAGCCAGATGACGCTCCGACTCGGCGACGACCTGATTGGTGGCGCGTTCGCCGGGCTGGGCACAGATGGCAGCCTTTTGCTCGAAACCGATGGCGTTGTCCGCACGTTCACCGCCGGCGAAATATTGCAGTGACCATGTCCGGGCACGGAGGCTGAGCGATGCAGCTCGTCGTCGATGCGGGAAATACGAACGTCGTCATGGCGGTGCATGACGGCAAAGGCTGGCGCGGGAATTGGCGCATCGCGACCGAGCCGCAGCGCACGTCCGACGAATACGCCGTCTGGCTGCTGACTCTGCTTGGCCATACCGGGATCGCGAGGGCCGATGTGAACTCGGCCGTTATCGGCACCGTGGTGCCGGCAGCCCTGTATCATTTGCGCCGGCTGTGCCGCGACTGGTTCGATGTCGAGCCGCTGATCGCCCGCTCGTCGCTCGATTGGGGATTCGAGATCCGGATGGACAATCCGGAGGAGGTTGGCGCCGACCGGCTGCTGAACGCACTGGCCGCGCACCGCCGCTATCAGGGACCGCTGGTGGTCATCGACTTCGGTACGGCGACGACATTCGACGTGGTCGACAAGGACGGCGCCTATATCGGCGGCGTGATCGCGCCGGGCATCAACCTGTCCATCGAGGCTCTGCATCACGCCGCCGCCCGCCTGCCACGCATCGGCATCGGCCGGCCACAGTCGGTTATCGGCCGGTCGACGGTGCCCGCCATGCAGTCCGGCATTTATTGGGGCTATGTCGGAATGATCGAAGGGATGGTTGCGCGCATCCAGTCGGAGTTCGGCGGTAAACTAAAGGTGATCGCGACCGGTGGCCTCGCGCCCCTATTGGCGGAGGGGACGACGGTGATCGAGCGTATTGATCCTGATATCACACTCGATGGGTTGCGCATGTTGGCGGAGCGTAATCCTGCCCCCACATTGAACCGTGAGCGAGGCCGTCTCCCCGACGGCGACTGACGCAGAACCGACGGGCCGCCATCCGGCCGCCGGCATCCGCCGGCGGCGGAGCGGTTTATTTGCATAAGGTAAAGGATGGACGCGCTGAGCGGTGATCTGGCGTTCCTGCCGTTGGGCGGCACCGGCGAGATCGGGATGAACCTCAACCTGTACCGCTGCGGTGGCAAGTGGTTGGCGGTGGACTGCGGCATCGGGTTCGGCGGCGCCGATCTGCCGGAAGTCGATGTGATGATGCCGGACCCGACCTTCATCGCGGAACGCCGCGACCGCCTGCTCGGTCTCGTCATCACCCACGCGCACGAGGACCATCTTGGCGCCGTGGCGTGGCTGTGGCCGCAACTGAGATGTCCGGTCTACGCAACTCCGTTCGCGGCCGCCGTGCTACGGCGGAAGCTGAGCGAGGCGCAACTGCTCGGCCAGGTCAAGCTGCATGTGGTCCCGCCTGGCGGCCGCATCGAGTTGCCGCCGTTCAGCTTGCAATTCATCCGCGTTGCCCATTCGATTCCGGAAGCGCAGGCGCTGGTGATCCGAACATCCGCCGGCACTGTCCTGCATACCGGGGATTGGAAGCTTGACCCGAACCCGCTTGTCGGCCCGCCGACGGACGAGGCGGCATTGGCGGCACTGGGCGACGAGGGTGTGCTGGCGATGGTCTGCGATTCGACCAACGCGATGGTCGAGGGACATTCCGGCTCCGAGGGGGATGTCCGCAGGGCGCTCTCGGCCTTGATTCGGGATCTGCACGGGCGCGTCGCCGTCACCTGCTTCGCCTCCAACGTCGCCCGCGTCGAGTCCGTCGCACTCGCCGCACAGGATGCCGGGCGGAGTGTGGCCGTGGTCGGACGTTCCCTGCGCAATCTGGACGCCGCCGCCCGCGAGTGCGGCTATCTGACGAATATCCCCCCGTTCGCCAGCGAGGACGACGCCAACGCTATACCCGACGAGAATCTTCTGATCCTGGTGACAGGCAGCCAGGGCGAGCCGCGCAGCGCGCTGGCGCGGATCGCGGCGGACACGCACCCGCGAATCGAGCTCGGCGAGGGCGACACGGTCGTGTTCAGCAGCCGCGTCATCCCCGGGAACGAGCGGGCCATCGGCACCGTCCAGGACAATCTGGTTCGCCGCGGCGTCCGGCTGATGACCGATTCGGATCACATGATCCACTGCTCCGGCCATCCGGCGCGCGACGAGTTACGGCGGCTGTACAAGTTGGTCAGGCCGCGCTTTTCCGTACCGGTGCATGGCGAATGGCGGCACCTGTCCGCCCACGCGGCGCTGGCGCAGGAGGCCGGGGTGAAGTCCGTGCTGATGGAGGACGGTGACATTCTGAGTCTTGCCCCAGGCGTGCCCGAAGTGATCGACAGCGCCCCGGTCGGGCGACTGGTGTTGGACGGGGCGCGGCTGGTGCCGTTGCAGGGCGGCGTCATGGGGGCACGACGGCGGATGCTGTTCAACGGAGTGGCGGTCGCCAGCATCGCTGTGGACGAGGGCGGGCGGCTCCGCGGCATCCCGCGCGTATCGGCGCCGGGCCTGCTGGAAGCCGAAGACCCCGACCTCACGCGCGTGGTGACGGAACTCGCGGAGTCTCTCGGCGACCTGCCCGCCCCGCTCCGGCGTGACGACGCGGCCTTGGCCGATGCCGCCAAGACGACGCTCCGCCGGCTGCTTGGCAAGCGGCTGCAAAAGCGCCCGCTGGTCGATGTGCATGTCCTGCGCGTGTGACCTGGGGCGCGGATGAATTGGTTCACCGGCCTCGTCTTATACATTCTGATCTGGTGGACCGCGCTGTTCGCCGTGCTGCCATTCGGAACACGGCCAGTCGCGGAACCTGATGCGGCGACCGGCTGGCGAGGCGCGCCGGCGCAGCCGCATATGCTCAAGAAGATCATTGCGACGACCATTGTTTCGGCCGCGATCTGGCTCGGTTGTTACCTGATCATTACGAGCGGCTGGATCAGCTTCCGCTCCGGCTGGCTGGCGCTGCCGGACCAGTAAACCCGCTCCACTGCAATACCTGCGAGCGACACTGCCTACACGCTGGGCAGGCGGCGCCAAAACGGGGCAATCTCAGTCTGGTAGGCCGATTTTCTTCGTCATTGAAGCAATTTTCCCGTGGACGCCGCACCGCAGCAAGGTGAATCATCACGGACAGGACGAGGAGTTCCTCATCCTGCCGTGTGACTGGCGTTTCCTCCCTAAACTTGGCCCGCTGCGCTCGTTGGCGCGCGGGCCTTTTTGTTCATTAGACCCAGTGAAGCCGCTTGTCACCTGCCAGGTCATGCAATTTCTGGGGCGTCAAACGTTTTATCTTTCGTCAACCGCTTGTGCAGCGCACAATTATTTTCAGCCTTAACGAATCGCCAAAACATTTTACTCCCCGGCCGATACGTTTTAGCGGGCCGCCATGCCCCGCCGCCGGTTGGCATGCAGGGCCGTGACCCTGTAGGGTCCGCCCGGTCATCCACCGTCCGACGGACCCGAAGCTGATGCGCTTGTCCCGCAGCCTGATACCGACGCTGAAAGAAACCCCGGCCGAGGCGCAGATCGTCTCGCATCGGCTGATGCTGCGCGCGGGACTGGTGCGACAGACTGCTTCGGGCATCTATGCGTGGCTGCCGGCCGGCTGGCGCGTGCTACAAAACATCTCCCGCATCGTGCGGGAGGAGCAGGACGCGATCGGCGCGCAAGACATGCTGATGCCGACGATCCAGTCTGCTGATCTGTGGCGCACCAGCGGCCGCTACGACGCTTACGGGCCGGAGATGCTGCGGCTGAAGGACCGGCATGAACGCGATCTGCTGTACGGCCCGACAAACGAGGAAATGATAACCGACATCTTTCGCCAGTCGGTCAAGTCGTACCGCGAACTGCCGCAGATGCTGTACCATATTCAATGGAAATTCCGCGACGAGGTACGGCCCCGCTTCGGCGTGATGCGCGGCCGGGAATTCCTGATGAAGGACGCTTACAGCTTCGACCTCGATTACGCCGGCGCCGTCGTCAGCTACCGGAAAATGATGCTGGCTTACATGCGCACCTTCCAGCGCCTCGGCGTAAAGGCCATTCCGATGGAGGCGGAGAGCGGACCGATCGGCGGCAACCTCAGCCACGAATTCATCATCCTGGCGCCCACTGGCGAGAGCCAAGTCTGGTACGACGCGGCATTCGAGGCGATGGATTTCTCGGGTTCGGCCGTGTCGCACACGTCGGAATCCGAGCTTGATCAGTTTTTCACGCAACTGACTACGCCGTACGCCGCCACGGACGAGAAGCATGACACCGCGACATGGGCCGGTGTTGCCAACAAGCGCGAGGGGCGGGGCATCGAAGTCGGGCACATCTTTTACTTCGGCACCAAATACAGCGCGCCGATGGGACTGCGCGTGGCCTCCCCGGACGGCACGCAGGTCGAGCCCCACATGGGCAGCTACGGCATCGGCGTGTCTCGTCTCGTCGGCGCGCTGATCGAGGCGCATCACGACGACGCGGGCATCAAGTGGCCCGACTCGGTCGCGCCGTTCAAGGCCGCGATCCTGAACCTGAAGGTCGGCGATGCCGCGTGCGACCGGATTTCGGAGGCGCTTTACGCGCATTTCGGCGGCGACGCGCTGTATGACGACCGTGAGGACCGCGCCGGCGTGAAATTCAACGACGCCGACCTGATGGGCCATCCCTGGCAGATCGTGGTGGGTCCGCGCGGCGCCGCCGCCGGCACGGTTGAACTGAAGCGCCGCGCTACCGGGGAAAAGCAGGAACTGTCCGTCGAGGCGGCGCTCGCGCGCATCGGTTGATGTTCGGACCGTTCGAGCGCGCCGTCGCAGGCCGCTATCTGCGGGCACGGCGCGGCGAGCGGTTCGTTTCGGTCATCGCGATTTTTTCTCTCGTCGGTATCGCGCTAGGCGTCGCAACGCTGATCGTGGTGACGTCCGTGATGACCGGCTTCCAGACGTCATTGGTGGCACGCGTACTTGGGGCCAACGGCCACATCACGATCGAAGCATACGCCGGACAGAAACTCGAGGACTACGAGACGCTGACTGCAAGATTGCGTGCAGCACCCGGTATCGTCTCGGTGCTGCCGGTGATCGACGGGCAAGTGCTCCTGACCTCGGAGGGAGGCGGATTTCGCGGTGGTCTGGTGCGCGGCGTTTCGCAAGCGGACCTGAAGGCGCTGCCAATCATCGGCGATCATATCGTAGCCGGCAGCCTCAATGATTTCACCGGCGACGACGCGGTCGCGGTCGGCGTGTCGCTCGCCGAGAGTTTCAGGCTTGGGATTGGCAGCCTGATCACGCTGACTTCACCCAAAGGCGCCGCAACCGTGATCGGCACCGTGCCGCGGATACGCGCATTCAAGGTTGTCGCAATCTTCGACTCCGGGCTCTACGACTACAATTCGAACGTGGTCTTCCTGCCGTTGCCGATGGCCCAGATTTTCTTTCAGATGCCGAACGCCATCAATGAAGTGCAGCTCCGCGTCGCCGACCCCGAGCATTTCGAGTCCGTGTTGCCCTCTGTCCGCGCGGCGCTCGACGGACGGCAGGTGCTCCTGCGCGACTGGCGGCACGCCAACGACCAGATCATCGGTGTGTTGCAGGTACAAAAGGACACGATGTTCATCGTGCTGGGAATGATCATCCTGGTGGCGGCGTTCAATGTGATTTCCTCGTTGATCATGCTGGTGAAGGACAAGCGCGCCGACATCGCCGTGCTGCGTACGCTCGGCGCCGGCAGCGGCGCGATCCTGCGGATCTTCCTGATGTGCGGGGCGTTCGTCGGCGTCTCCGGCACCGCCATCGGCACGCTCATCGGCATCGTGTTCTGCCGCAACATCGTGGCGATCCAGCATCTGGTGGAACGTATCAGCGGAGGCGAGGTTTTCGATTCCTCCGTGTTCATGCTCACTGCCTTGCCGAGCAGCGTCGATTGGGACGGCGTGGTCCGCGTGGTGATTCTCGGATTGAGCCTGTCGCTGCTTGCGACACTCTATCCAAGCTGGCGGGCCGCGCGGACCGATCCGGTGGAAGTCCTGCGCAGTGGCTGAGCCGGCGTTGGAGTTGCGCGATGTCCGTCGTGCCTATCGCACCGAGGCAGGCGCGCTGGCAGTGCTCACCGGCGCGGACCTTCGTCTCGCGCCCGGCGAAATCGTCGCTCTGGTTGCGCCGTCGGGCTCGGGCAAATCGACGCTCCTGCACCTGGCCGGGCTGCTGGAACGCCCCGATGGCGGGCGCGTGCTGTTGGCGGGGCGCGACGCCGGCGCGCTATCGGACAGGGAGCGCACGGCGATTCGCCGCGACTCGATCGGTTTCGTGTATCAGTTCCATCATCTGCTCGGCGAATTTTCGGCCATGGAGAATGTGGTTCTGCCCCAGATGATCGCAGGCACCGCGAAGACGGTCGCCGAGGCACGGGCGGCCAGTTTGCTCGGCGCCTTCGGGCTGGCGGCGCGGGTGCGCCACTTGCCGGGGAAATTGTCGGGCGGCGAGCAGCAGCGTGTCGCCATTGCTCGTGCCCTCGCCAACGCGCCGGCGGTTCTGTTGGCCGACGAACCGACAGGCAACCTCGATGTCGCGACTGCCGGAATCGTGTTCGATGAACTTCTTGCCACAGTGCGCAAGCATGGCGTCGCGGCACTGATCGCCACCCACAATCCGGATCTTGCCGCGCGCATGGACCGGACGGTCACGCTGCGCCAAGGCCGCGTGGTGCCGCAATGACAGCGCCCGCCGACTTCGTGCATCTTCGCGTACATTCGAGCTATTCGTTGAGCGAAGGCGCGATCAAGGCGGACAAGATTCCCGCGTTGGCGCGTGATGCCGCCATGCCGGCGGTCGCGATCACCGACACGGCGAATCTTTTCGGCTCGCTCGAATTCTCGCAGGCTTCGATCGCCAAGGGCGTGCAGCCGATTCTTGGATGTCAGATCGCGCTGACGCGGGCCGATGGACCGCGCCTTGCACCGGAACCGCTGGTTCTGCTTGCAAAGGACGCGGCCGGCTTCGCCAACCTGCAACGCCTCTCCTCCATCGGCTTTCTGGAGACCGAACCCGGCCTGAAGGCGCAACTGCCGTTCTCGCGCCTGGCGGAGCACGCGGACGGGCTGCTGCTGCTGACAGGCGGTACGAACGGGCCGCTCGCGCGCCTGCTCGCGGAAGGACAGCGCGATGCCGCCGAACATCTGCTCGCGCGGATGGATGAAGCCTTCCCCGATCGCGTGGCGATGGAGTTGCATCGCCATGGCTTGCCGATCGAACGCGCGATAGAACCGGGCCTCGTGGCGCTCGCCGACGCGCGCGGCATTCCCCTTGTTGCCACCAACGACTGCTTCTTCGCGACCCCCAAAATGCACGAAGCGCACGACGCGCTGCTGTGCATCGCCGAGGGACGCCTGATATCCGACCGCGAGCGACGGCGCGTAACGCCGGAACACTGGTTCAAACCTGCCGCCGCGATGCGCGCGTTGTTCGCCGACATGCCCGACGCCTGCGACAACACCGTCGCAATCGCGCGGCGCTGCGCGGTGATGGCGGAGACGCGCCAGCCGCTGCTACCCAAATCGCCGAAAGTCCGGCCCGGCAGCACCGAGGATGAAACGATCCGCGCGATGGCGGCGGAGGGGTTGGAGCGTCGGCTCGATTCGATGGGCGGGGATGCGGCCAAGCGCGAAATCTATCGCGGAAGATTGGCCTTCGAGCTCTCGGTCATCTCCAACATGGGATTTGCCGGCTACTTCCTGATCGTCGCCGACTTCATCCAGTGGGCGAAATCGCAGGGCATTCCTGTCGGACCCGGGCGCGGTTCGGGCGCCGGTTCGGTTGTCGCGTGGGCGCTGACGATCACGGACCTTGACCCGCTGCAATTCAATCTGCTGTTCGAGCGCTTCCTGAATCCCGAGCGCGTCTCGATGCCCGACTTCGACATCGATTTCTGCCAGGATCGCCGCGACGAAGTCATCGCCTATGTGCGCCAGGAATACGGCGCGGACCGGGTTGCGCAGATCATCACATTCGGAAAGTTGCAGGCCCGCGCTGCCGTGCGCGATGTCGGCCGTGTGCTCGGGATGCCATATGGGCAGGTCAACCGTGTCGCGGAACTGATTCCCAACAACCCCGCCAAGCCGGTGACGCTGCAACAAGCCGTCGATGGAGAGCCGAAACTCCGGAGCATGGGCGAGGACGACGAATCCATCCGCCGGCTGCTTGAGATCGCGCTGCAACTCGAAGGCCTGTATCGCCATGCCTCGACACATGCGGCCGGCGTAGTGATCGGCGACCGGACGCTGACCGAACTGGTGCCGATCTATCGCGATCCCCGCTCAGACTTTCTGGTCACACAATACTCGATGAAATATGTCGAGCAGGCTGGCTTGGTGAAATTCGACTTCCTCGGCCTGACGACGCTGACGATCCTGCAACGCGGGGTCGCGTTTCTCAAGGCGCAGGGGATCGACGTCGATCTCGACCGATTGCCGCTAGATGACGTAGCGACCTATGAGATGCTGTCCCGCGCCGATGCCGGCGGGGTGTTCCAGTTCGAAGGCCAGGGAATGCGCGACGTGCTGCGCCAGATGCGGCCGAACAGGTTCGAGGACCTGATTGCCGGCGTCGCCCTGTATCGCCCGGGCCCCATGGCAAACATTCCGGCATACTGCCAACGCAAACACGGCGAAAAATGGGAGGCGCCGCACCCCGAACTGAAGGAGATCCTGGAGGAGACCTACGGAATCATGGTCTACCAGGAACAGGTGATGCAGATCGCCCAGAAGATGGCGGGCTACAGCCTTGGTGCGGCCGACCTGCTGCGCCGTGCGATGGGCAAGAAGATTCGCGCGGAGATGGAAGCGCAGCGCAAGACCTTCATCGATGGTGCCACCGGGCGCGGCATCACCCCCGCCAAGGCCGAAGAAGTTTTCGATCTGATGGCCAAGTTCGCCGACTATGGCTTCAACAAGTCGCACGCGGCGGCCTATGCGCTGGTTGCCTATCAGACGGCGTGGATGAAGGCCAATCATCCGGTTGCCTTTCTGGCCGCGTGCATGAGTCTGGCGGTGAACAACACGGACCGTCTCGCCGAACTGCGGCAGGACGCCGGGCGGATGGGTATTCGTATCCTACCGCCCGACATCAATCGCTCCGACGCCGATTTCACGCTTGAGCGTGAAGGCGACGGGAAACTTTGTGTGCGCTATGCCCTTGCGGCGGTGAAACGGGTCGGCATGGCGGCGATGCGGTCGCTGGTGGACGCGCGCGGCGATCGGCCGTTCACTAGCCTTGCCGATCTCGCCGCCCGCGTCGATCCGCGCCAACTCAACAAGCTGCAACTGGAGAATCTGGCGCGCGCCGGCGCGTTCGATTCGCTGGAACGCAATCGCGCGCGCGTTTTCGCCGGCGCGGAGACGATCTTGCGGCGCGCCCAGGCGAGCGCGGAGGAGCGCGGCAGCGGCCAGATCGGGCTGTTCGGCGGCGGCCAGCCCGAGGCGCTGCGACTGCAAGCCGTTCCTGCGTGGCCGCAGATGGACGAGCTCGCGTTCGAGGCGGAAGCGATCGGGTTTCACCTGACCGCACACCCGCTCGATGCGTACGCCCAGTCGCTGCGCCGGTTGGGCGTTGTGCCGAGCAATCAACTGGAAGCACGCGCCCAGAGTGGTGCGGCACGCGTCAAGCTCGCCGGGTCGGTGGTTTGCACGAAGGAAAGAATCACGCGCACCGGCAGCCGCATGGCCTGGGTGCGGCTGTCGGATTCCGGTGGTTCGTACGAGGTCACACTGTTCAGTGAAGTGCTGACGCGGTGCCGGGATTTGCTGGCCGCCGGAACGTCCGTGGTCGTTGGGGCAGACATCAGGCTGGAAGGCGAGGCGTTGCGAGTCACCGCCAACGAGATCACGCCGCTTGATCAGGCAGCCTCACAGGCCGGGGCGGGGATGCGCGTGTGGCTGGACAAGACCGACGCAGTCGCAAACATCAGCGACCTGCTCACCCGCGAAGGGCGCGGCCGTGGCCGCGTTTTCCTGATCCCGCGCCTGCCGGACCGGCATGACGTTGAGATCGCATTGCCGGGCGGCTTCAATGTCTCTCCGCGCCTGTTGCAGGCAATGAAGGTGCTGCCCGGCGTAGAGCGTGTGGAAGATCTGTAGGAGGCTCAAGATGCGCCCACTCGTTGCCGACGATCCGTTGCTGGCCGAAGCCCGCGCCGCCGCGACACGGGCGTATGTTCCCTATTCGCGCTTTCGCGTCGGCGCGGCGCTGGCTGGGCCGTTCGGCGTGATCCATGGCTGCAACGTCGAAAATGCCAGCTACGGCGTCGGCATTTGCGCCGAGCGTACCGCCGTCGTCAGCGCCGTTGCCGCCGGCCACCGTCGCTTCGAACGAATTGCCATTGCGCTGCCGGACTCGCCGCCCGGTTCACCTCCGAACGCCTTCATGCCGTGCGGCGCCTGTCGCCAGTTTCTTGCCGAATTCGTCACGCCGGACTTTCCCGTGCTGATCGACGGCATCGGCGAATTCCGTTTCGACGAGTTGTTTCCGTTTCCGTTCGTGCTGCCCGATTCGCGCGCCGGGGCGTAGGTCAGCCCGGGAAGAACCGCTCGTTCAGCGTGTCGAAGGCTTTCTGGAACACGTTGTTGTGGATGTCCGGGATCAATGCGACGTCATCATTGGCGCCAGCGATCCAGTCGGCCGTCCACACCGCAAAGGTTTTGTTTTTGGCGGTGATCGGCAGGAAACGCGCCGCCGCGTGGTAGTTCATCCACCTCATCGGGCTCTGTTCGATCAGATAACGGAATTCGTGGTCGGCATCGTTCAGGTAGGTCAGCCGCTCCATGATTCGCCCCTCGCCGAACAGGAAGTCGCGGACGCCGGAAATCTTGTCGGCGCGCACACCGCCGACCATCTTCATCGCGCTGATGTCGGGGTGCCACGCGCCCATGCCGATGAAGTCGCGAACACGCCCCCACACCGCCGGCAATTGGCCGTTGATCACGGACGAACAGAATACTTTCGCGGGCCGCCAGCCGTCCCAGCGCAGCGTGCCAGCCGGGGCCGAAGTACCCGAACATTTCGCGGCCAATGCGGCAAGCCCCGCCTCGAAGACACTCGCCTGCATCACCGGGGCCGTCTCGCCGGCGTGGCCGGGCAGATCGTCGAACGTGGCGCTCCACTGCACGAAGGTTCGCTCGCCTGACGTGACCGGAATAAGCTCGAGCACGGCGCGATGGCCAGTGATCGGAAACAGTGGCTGCACGAACGCATAGCTGACGAGGTATCGGGAATCGTCGAGTGACAGAAGCTGCTCGCTGCACGTGGCGCCACTGCCGAGCGCAAGCACGCGCACGCATCCGACCGAGTCCGCGTCGCGGCCACCCTCGATGCTGCTGCCGACAACTCCGGGCACCCAGTTCGGCAATCCGTTGAAGTCGCGGACCACCGGCCAGACCGCCTCCACCGGCGCTTCGACGACAATGCTGGCATAGGCCTTCGCCATTTTTCTCTCCCCGAGCGACTCCGCCGTTATGTCGGCGAAAGATGTTTTTCCATGAACACACTGAGCGGATCGGGGCCGTAGGCGCCGAACGGACCGCGATCAGCGTAGCCTGAACGCCGGTACAGCGTCAGTGCCTCGGCATTGCGCGTTCCACTCTCCAGCCGCAGGACACGAACGCCATCGGCCAACGCGGCTTCTTCCACCGCGCGCAGAATCGCACGGCCGACGCCGAGGCCGCGCGCGCGTTCCAGCACGAACATCCGCTTGAGTTCGCCTGCGTCGCCATCGCGCAGCAGTGCCGCGCACCCAACCGCCACGCTATCGGCGCGCGCCACGAAGAAGCGAACGCCCGGCGCCTTCAGTTCGTCGGCATTGATGGGGTGGCGGCTTTCCGGCGGATAGAGCGATGCCGCATAGGCATCGGCCTCCGCCAACAGCCGTTTGATTTCGCCGCGCCCCGGGGATTCCTCGTTGATCTCGACAACGGCCATTCGTCAGGTCCTCGTGATTGCCTTGAAACGGCGTGTCTGCTCGGTCAACGCCGTTTCGGTTGGCAGCCGCTCCATACTCGACGCACCATAGAATCCGTGGATGCCCGGGCAATGGTCGATGACGTACTGCGCGTCCTCCGGCATCGCGATCGGGCCGCCATGGCAGAGCAGGATGATGTCCGGCCGAACCCGGCGCGCCGCCTCCGCGATAGCGTCGATGCGCGGCACGCAATCGGCCAACGCCAGCGCGGTGCCGGCGCCGACCGCACCGCCGGTGGTCAGGCCCATGTGTGCCACGATCATGTCCGCGCCGGCCTCGGCCATCGCCGCCGCCTCCTCCGGATTGAACACGTAGGGCGTCGTCAGCAGGTCTTTTGCGCGAGCGAGCCGGACCAGATCGACCTCAAGCCCGAAGCCCATGCCGGTTTCCTCCAGGTTCGCGCGGAACACGCCGTCCATGATGCCGACCGTCGGGAAATTCTGGATGCCGGAAAAGCCGATCGCCTTCAAATGATCGAGAAATTGATCGAAGTGGCAGAACGGATCGGTGCCGTTCACGCCGGCCAGCACCGGCGTCCGCTTCACCACCGGCAGAACTTCGCGCGCCATCTCCAGCACGATGTCGTTGGCGTTGCCATACGCGAGCAACCCGGCGAGCGAGCCGCGTCCGGCCATGCGGTAGCGGCCGGAATTGTATATCACGATCAGGTCGATGCCGCCGGCCTCCTCGCATTTCGCCGAAAGTCCCGTGCCGGCGCCGCCGCCAACGATCGGCACGCGGCGGGCAACCATGTCGTGGAATTTCGCAAGCAATGTGGCGCGGGGAATCGCAGGCACGGGATCAGACCTTGGCCATCACGTCTTGGAAGCACGCGACCAGCGAGGCGGCGAAGGTGGGCTCGTTCAACGCGTGGGGCACACGCACAAGTTTCCGCCGTGCGGTCTGCCGCACCGTCGCTTCCAGCGCCGCGAACAGGGCGGCATCCGCCTCCGGGTCATGGAACGGCTTTCCAGGTGCGTCGATCAATGAAACGCCGCCCTCCGGCAGCAGGAACCGCACCGGCCCGTCCATCCGGTTAAGCCGGTCGCCGATCCACCGTCCGATGGCGTCGTTCTCCTGCGGCGTGGTTCGCATCAGCGTGACGAAGGGGTTATGAACATACAAATTCCGATCGGCAAAACGTTCGGGTACCGTCGGAAGGGCGCCGAAATTGACCATGTCGAGGGCGCCGCAGGAGCCGACATACGGCAGCCGCGTTCGGATGATCGCGCCGAACCGATCCTCGGTGCAGGCCAGCGTGCCCCCGCACAAGTAGTCGGCGACCTCGGTGGTGGTCACGTCGATCACGCCGGCGAGCAGTCCGCTTTCGGCCAGCTTCTCCATCGACTGCCCGCCGGTCCCGGTGGCGTGGAATACGAGGCAGTCATAGTCGGCGCCGAGCAGTTCGGTCACGCGGGTCACGCAGGGCGTGGTAACGCCGAACATGGTCAGGCCGATGGCCGGCTTGTCCGACTCGGCCGGCCGCGCAGCACCCTGCGCCATTCCGGCCATCGCGTGCGCCGCGTTGGCCAGCACGACGCGGGAAATGCGGTTCAGGCCGGCGATGTCGGTGACGGAATACATCATCGCGACGTCGGTCGGCCCGACATAGGGGGCGACATTGCCGGAGGCGACGGTCGAGACCATCAGTTTCGGCACGCCGACGGGAAGCGCCCGCATCGCCTGCGTGACCAGCGCGGTATTGCCCGAGCCGCCGAGCCCGATCAGGCCGGCGATGTCGGTGCGTGCCAGCATGTAGCGTTCGAAGGCTGTCGCCATGGCAGCGACCGCGCTGCCACGATCGCCGGTGAAGACCGCAGGCTCGCCATCGGGGTGACAGCCCGCCACCTCCCGCGCCGAAATATCACCGCCGGACGATTCCCGGGTGGAAAGATCGACGACGACCGCCTGGAGGCCGCGCGCCGCGATCAGCGACTTCACGTAGGCCAGTTCCTGCCCCTTCGTGTCGCACGTGCCCGCGACATAGACGCGCTTGCCGGCCATCACGTTCCCCGTTGGTTAGCCGTACGATAGCAACGCGGCCGGTGACGCGATAGCGGGGCTACGAAAGTTCGGCACTCAGCAGGTCGGCGAGCCGCTCATAGTCCGTCAGCGTGTTGTAGGCCTGCGCAGAAATACGGAGCCAGATCGCGCCATCTACCTCCGGTATTTGGGCGTCTGTGCCTGCGTCGAGCAACCTTTCGCGTAGCGCCAGCGCGCGGCTTGCCGAGAGCTGACCGACCAGCGGTAATCGCACCAGCGCCATCGCCTGCGGCGCCCCGTTGCCGAGTCCGGTCTCGGTCCCCCATCGGCCAGCCAGCCTTGTCGCCGCCTCTGCCGCCAGCGCCCGGTTGCGTGCCCGCAGCGTCGCGCCGCCCATCCGCTCATGAAAATCCAGCGCGGCCGTCACCGCCAGCCAGGCGCTCAGGTCCCGCGTGCCGATCCAGTCGAACTCGGCCAGGAAGCCCTGGCCGTAGCCGTGGGAGATAGTGAGCGGGTGCAAGCCCTCCTGCCGCGCGGGTGGCGCCCACAAGAAGGCGCACCCCTTCGGAGCGCAGAGCCATTTGTGGCAGTTGCCGACATACCAGTCCGCGCCGGTCGCCGGCACATCGAGGTCGAGATTCCCTGGCGCGTGCGCCCCATCGACCAGCACAGGCACGCCGGCCGCGTGGCAGGTTTCGGTCAGGCGCGCCATCGGCAGGACGAGCGCGCTGCCGGACGTGATGTGGTCCAGGATGGCCAGTTTCGTCCGTGGCGCGATCGCGCTGGCGACCGCCGCCACCAATGCGTCGTCGCCAGGGCGCGGGAAGGGCACCGGAACTTCGACCACGCGCGCGCCCGACCGCGACGCCACATACCGCGCCGCCTTCACCACTGCGCCGTAACCGTGCGACAGCACCAGGATCTCGTCACCGGCGGCAAAGTCGAGCGAGCGCAGCACCGCGTTGCACCCGGCGGTCGCGTTCTCGACGAAAACCAGGTCGTCGCCCCGCGCGCCCACGAACGCCGCCAGCCGCACGGCGGCGGCGCGGAGGGCTGCGGGTGCCTCGCGGCCGAAGAAGCGCACGGGCTGCGCCTCCATCCGCCGCTGCCACTCGCGCTGCGCCTCCAGGACGACGCGGGGTGTGGCGCCGTACGAGCCATGATTGACGGTCAGGAACGCCGGGTCGAGGTCCCACTCATCCCGAACCGCCTCGCCCCATTCCGGCATCGGGTCATCCCATCCGGATCGAGTATGTCTGCTGCAACACCCGCACGATGTCGGCGCTGTGCTCGGCGTCGCGCGCTTCGAACATCACCTCCAACTCGGCCGTCTGCACGCTGGGCGAGGCGAACATGCGGTGGTGCGAGACGTCGATGATATTGCCGCCGGCGCCGCCGATCTTGCCGGCGATGTCTGCCAGGACGCCGGGCCGGTCCGGGCATTCCACGACAAGGCGGCGCAGCCGGCCGTCGCGCAGCAAGTTGCGCAGCAGCACGTTGGCCAGGATGCGCGAATCGATGTTGCCGCCACAAACCGGAATGCCGACCCGCTTGCCGGCGAACCGGTCCGGGAATGCAAGCAGGGCCGCGACGCCGGTGGCGCCGGCGCCTTCGGCGACGGTCTTGCAACCCTCGACCAGCAACGCGATGGCTTCCTCCACCGCCCGCTCCGGCACCACCAGCACGTCCGCAACATGGGCGCGGATCACTGCCAGCGGGTTGGTGCCGATGTCGCGTACGGCGATCCCCTCGGCAATCGTCGAGCCGCCGACCGAGACCGGCAGGCCGGCCAGCCGTTGCGCCAGTGCGGCATAGGCAGCGACCTCAACCCCGATCACTTCGATGCCGGGCTTGATCCCCGTTGCCGCGACCGCGCAGCCGGCGATCAGCCCGCCGCCGCCGACAGGGATCACCAGCGTATCGAGGTCGGGCGCGTCCTCCAGCAGTTCCAGGGCCAGAGTCCCCTGCCCTGCCATGACGGCCGGGTCGTCGTACGGGTGGATGAACACCCGTCCTTCCTCCCGGGCGATGGCATGGGCATGGTCGGCGGACTCGGCCAGCGTCTCGCCGTGCAGCACGACGCGGGCGCCCCATCCGGCGGTCCGCGAGACCTTGGTGAGGGGCGTGTATTGCGGCATCACGATCACCGCCGAGATGCCGAGCAACTGGGCATGACGCGCTACCGCCTGCGCATGGTTGCCCGCCGACATCGCGACAACGCCGGCCGTTCGTTCTGATTTCGTCAGCAGCGCCAGCCGATTCGCCGCTCCTCGCTCCTTGAACGCACCGGTCGCCTGCAAATTGTCGAGCTTCAGGGTCACCTTTGCCCCGGTGACCCGCGAAATGCTGTCGCTATAGATCGCCGGCGTGCGAACCACCTTCCCGGCAATCCGCACCGCCGCCGCCCGGACGTCGGCCAGTCCGATCATGCTCACCGGGGTCTAGTGTCCGAACCGGACGCCCAGGATCTCGTAGGACCGATCGCCGCCCGGTGCCGGGACCGAAACGGTGTCGCCCTTCTTCTTGCCGATCAACGCCTTGGCGAGCGGGGAGGAGATCGAAAGCCGCGCCTCCTTGATGTCGGCTTCATGCACCCCGACGATCTGGTAGGTCGCTTCCTTTTCCGTCTCCTCGTCCATCAGGCGGACATGGGCGCCGAACTTGACGTTTTCGCCGGTTAGCGTCGACGGATCGATCACTTCGACGGCCGAAACGATTTCCTCCAGCTCGCCGATCCGCCCCTCAATGAAGCTCTGTCGCTCGCGTGCCGCGTGGTACTCGGCATTTTCGGACAGGTCGCCGTGCGTCCTCGCCTCCGCGATGGCGCGGATCACGGCCGGGCGCTCGACGCTCTTCAGCGTTCGCAACTCGTCTTCGAGCCGCTTGAGGCCAGGGGCGGTCATCGGGAATTTCTGCACTTCATCAACCTCGGAGCGAGCAAAACGTGGCAGGCTGGAAAGCTTGGCGTGGAACGCACGAGCCGACAAGCGGCGCACCTTCCGTTGGGGGCGTGGTACGCGCCGCTCCCGCCAGCGGCCGAGCAGCCGTGGACGGGGCTCAGAACGATCCGCGAAAGTAAGACTGTAGCGGCGCGACTTCAAGGGCGCCCGCCCGCATAGCGGCGATGGCATGGGCGGCGGCACGAGCGCCCGCGATGGTCGTGTAATGCGGCACTCCGTGCGTCAGGGCGCTGCGTCTGATATCGAAACTATCCGTGACCGATTGCGCCCCGGCCGCCGTATTGATCACCAGTTGGACCTCGCCGGAGCGGATGGCGTCGACGCAGTGCGGTCGACCCTCCAGCACCTTGTTAACCACCGTCACGGTCAGACCCGCCTCCCGCAGCCGCCCCGCGGTGCCGCGCGTCGCCAGGATCGAGAAGCCGAGATCGACCAGCCGCCGCGCGACATTCACCGCCGCAGCCTTGTCGCTGTCACGCACCGACAGGAATACGCTGCCAGCGTCTGGCAGTTTGACGCCCGCGCCGAGCTGGCTCTTGGCAAAGGCTCGCTCGAAGCTGGCGTCGAGGCCCATCACCTCGCCCGTCGATTTCATCTCCGGCCCCAGGATGGTGTCAACATTGGGGAAGCGGTTGAACGGAAATACCGCTTCCTTGACCGCCACATGCGGTGCAATCGCCTGGTCGTCGAGCCGAAAGTCCGACAGCCGTGCTCCCGCCATCACCCGCGCGCCGATCTTTGCGACCGGGACACCGGTTGCCTTGGCGACAAACGGCACCGTGCGCGACGCGCGCGGGTTCACTTCGAGTACATAAATCGCCGATCCCTTGATGGCGTATTGCACGTTCATCAGTCCGACGACTCCGAGCGCCTTTGCCAGTGCCTCCGTCTGCGACTTCAACTCCGTCACGGTCGCCGGCGAAAGCGTATAGGGCGGCAGCGCGCAGGCCGAGTCGCCGGAATGGATGCCGGCTTCCTCGATATGCTCCATCACGCCCGCGACATAGACCGTCTCCCTATCGGCGATGCAGTCGACATCGACCTCGATAGCGTCGTTCAGATAGCGGTCGATCAAGACGGGATTTTCGCCGGAAACCCGGACGGCCTCGCGCATGTAGCGATGCAGTGAAGGCTTGTCGTAGACGATCTCCATCGCGCGGCCGCCGAGCACGTAGCTTGGCCGAATAACGACCGGGAAACCGATCCGATCCGTGATCGCCTCGGCCTCCGGCGCGGAGCGGGCGATGCCATTCTCGGGTTGCAGAAGGCCGAGCTTTTGCAGCAACACCTGGAAACGCTCCCGATCCTCCGCGACGTCGATCGCGTCGGCCGACGTGCCAAGCACCGGAATCCCTGCCTTGCTCAGGGCCTGCGACAATTTCAGCGGAGTCTGGCCGCCATACTGCACGATGCAACCAAGCAATCTGCCGCGCGACTGCTCGCGCCGGACGATCGCGATTACGTCCTCGGCGGTCAGCGGTTCAAAATACAGGCGATCGGACGTGTCGTAGTCGGTGCTGACGGTTTCAGGGTTGCAGTTGACCATGATGGTCTCGAACCCCGCGTCACGCAGTGCGTAGGCGGCGTGGACGCAGCAATAGTCGAACTCGATGCCTTGCCCGATCCGGTTCGGGCCGCCGCCGAGAATGATAATCTTGTCCCGATCCGACGGGTCGGCCTCGCACGCCGGCACGCCAAACCCGCCCTCGTACGTCGAATACATGTATGGAGTCGCCGATGCGAACTCGGCCGCGCAGGTGTCGATTCTCTTGAACACAACCCGCACGCCGAGCTTTTCGCGCAGGGTGGCGACGTGGGTCTCGCTGGTATCGGCGAGGTGGGCGAGCTGCCTGTCCGAGAAGCCGAGCGCCTTCAGGCGGCGCAGTCCCGTCGCATCCTTCGGCAAGCCGCCTGACGCGACCTCGCGCTCCGCGAAGACGATCTTTTCCAGTTCGCGAAGGAACCAAGGATCGAAGCGGCAGGCGTCGTGAATTTCCTCCACGGTCACACCGGCCCGTAGCGCCTGCGCTGCCATCAGCAACCGGTCCGGCTTCGGTTGCGACAATGCGGCGCGGAATGCATCCGCACCGCCGTCGCCCGGTGCCGGCACGGGATCGAGACCAGAGAATCCGGTCTCCATGCTGCGCAGGCCCTTTTGCAGCGCTTCCGCGAAGCTGCGGCCGATCGCCATGGCCTCGCCTACCGACTTCATGCTGGTGGTCAGCAGCGCCGGCGTGCCCGGGAACTTCTCGAAGGTGAAACGCGGGATTTTCACGACCACGTAGTCTATGGTCGGCTCGAAACTCGCGGGCGTCACGCGGGTGATGTCGTTGGTCAGCTCGTCGAGCGTATAGCCCACCGCAAGCTTCGCCGCGACCTTGGCAATCGGGAATCCGGTTGCCTTGGAGGCGAGCGCGGAGGACCGCGACACGCGCGGATTCATCTCGATCACAACCATGCGTCCGTCGGCCGGATTGACCGCGAACTGTACGTTCGATCCGCCGGTGTCGACACCGATCTTGCGCAGGCACGCGATCGAGGCATCGCGCATCCGCTGATATTCCTTGTCGGTCAGCGTCAGCGCCGGCGCGACCGTGACCGAATCTCCGGTGTGGATTCCCATCGGGTCCACATTTTCGATCGAGCAGACGATGATGCAGTTGTCCGCGCTGTCGCGGACCACTTCCATCTCGAATTCCTTCCAGCCCAGCACGCTTTCCTCGACCAGCACCTCATGGGTCGGTGAGGCTTCCAGGCCACCCGAGACGATTCGCTCGAATTCCTCACGGTTGTAAGCGATGCCGCCGCCGGTTCCGCCGAGCGTGAAGCTCGGGCGAATCACCGCGGGCAGCCCGACCAGCGCCAATGCCGCGCGCGCTTCCGCCATGCTGTGCGCAATTGCCGATTTCGGGCTTTCGATGCCGATTTCGGCCATCGAGTCGCGGAATTTCAGCCGGTCCTCCGCGCGGTCGATCACATCGGCCTTCGCGCCGATCAGTTCCACGCCGTATTTTTCCAGCACGCCGCTGGCGGCGAGCTTCATCGCCGTGTTCAGCGCCGTCTGCCCGCCCATCGTCGGCAGCAGCGCATCCGGCCGTTCGCGCGCGATGATGCGCTCGACGAAGTCGGGCGTGATCGGTTCGATGTAGGTCGCATCCGCAAGTCCCGGATCGGTCATGATCGTGGCGGGATTGGAGTTGACCAGGATCACGCGGAATCCTTCCGCCCGCAGCGCCTTGCACGCCTGCGCGCCGGAATAGTCGAACTCGCACGCCTGGCCGATGACGATCGGGCCGGCGCCTATGATGAGGATCGATTTGAGGTCGGTGCGACGGGGCATGTTCAGCACTCCCCGTCCATCATTCCGACGAACCGCCGGAACAGATAATGGCTGTCGCTGGGGCCCGGACTCGCCTCGGGATGGTATTGCACGCTGAAGGCGCGCTTCGACGGGCAGGCGATCCCCTCGTTGCTGCCGTCGAACAGGCTGACATGCGTGACCGCGACACCATCGGGCAGCGTCTTCTCGTCGACGGCAAAGCCGTGGTTCTGGCTGGTGATCTCGACGCGGCCTGTGGTCAGGTCCTTGACCGGCTGGTTGGCGCCCCGATGCCCGCGCGCCATCTTATAAGTCCGCGCGCCGAGGGACAGGCCGAGCAACTGATGGCCAAGACAGATACCGAACAGCGGCTTTTCCGCCGCCAGCACACCCTGGATCGCCGGCACGGCATAGAGTCCTGTCGCCGCCGGGTCGCCGGGGCCGTTGGACAGGAACACCCCGTCCGGCTGGTGCCGAAGAATATCCTCGGCGGTCGCGGTCGCCGGCACCACCGTCACCCGGCAGCCGGCGGCGGCCAGGCAGCGCAGGATGTTACGCTTGGCACCGTAGTCGACGGCGACGACGTGATGGCGCGGCGCCGACTGCCGGCTGTAGCCGGCGGGCCATGCCCAGACGGTTTCATCCCAGGCGTAGGATTGCGTGCAGGAGACAGCGTTGGCGAGGTCCATTCCCTCCAGCCCCGGCCACGCTTTGGCCTGCGCGATCAGGGCGGGGATGTCGAATCGGCCGTCGGCCGGATGGCAAAGAATGCCATTCGGCGCGCCTCCGTCGCGGATGCGGGCGGTCAGGGCGCGGGTGTCGACTCCGCTCAGGCCGGCCACGTTTTGTGCGCGCAGCCATGTGTCGAGTCGCTGCACCGCCCGCCAGTTGGAGGGCTCGGTGACGTCCAGCTTCACGATCAGGCCGCGCGCGGCGATGCCGGTGGCCTCGAGGTCCTCGCCGTTGGCGCCGACATTGCCGATATGCGGAAACGTGAAGGTGATGATCTGGCCGGCGTACGACGGGTCGGTCAGCGTCTCCTGGTAGCCGGTCATCCCGGTGTTGAAGCAGACCTCCGCCGGCTCCCCCTCCGTATGCGCGCCGAACCCGCGCCCCCAGACAACATGCCCATCGCCAAGCACGAGGCACGCGGTTGCACCGTCAGGCGCGGCGGTCGGGTTGGCCATCATGGTCTCCTCGGCGGCGCCGGGCATGTCGCCGAGCGCAAGGCCGGTGGCCTGGATCAGGGCGGGCCAGTGGCGGGTTGGAATGGCCGCATTCTGGCGCCATTTGCGCAACGCCTCGGTGCCCACGCCAAGCCGGCGCGCGGCCGCTTCAGCGCCGCCCAGCCGGTCGATGATGCGATCTACGGATGTCGGCATGGCGCCACCCTATGGGAAATTTCTTCCCAACGCAATGCCAAGCTGACTCACTCTGGGAAATCTATTCCCACCGACGACTCGTATCACTAATATAGAGGGGTATTTCCCCCGGAGCGTTTACATGGCCCTGCGCGACCAGTTCACCGAGCAGCTCAAGGCCGCCATGAAGGGCGGCGACGCACCCCGCGTGTCGACGCTGCGCATGATCATGGCCAAGCTGAAAGACACCGACATCGCCGCCCGGCCCGCCCTGGAAAAAGTGCCCGACGAGCAGATTGTCACCATGCTGCGCGGCATGACGAAGTCGCGGCGGGAGAGCGTTGAGCTCTACAAGCAGGGCAAGCGCGACGACCTCGTGGCGAAGGAGGAAGCGGAAATCGCCGTCATCGAGGCATTCCTGCCGCAACAGATGGACGCGGCGGCGACCGAGTCGGCCGTCGTCGCGGCGATCGCCGAGACCGGCGCCGCGACCATCAAGGACATGGGTAAGGTAATGGCCGCACTGAAGGCGAAATATGCGGCGACGCTGGACATGTCGCGCGTCGGCCCGGTGGTGAAAGCGAAGCTGGGCGGCTGATGGCGCTGCCGCCCGCCTTCCTCGACGAACTGCGCGCCCGAACCCCGCTCGCGGCGCTGGTCGGGCGCAAAGTGCGGCTCGCCCGGTCCGGCCGGCAGCTCAAGGGCTGTTGCCCGTTCCATGGCGAAAAGACGCCGAGTTTCTACGTCTACGACGACCACTACCATTGCTTCGGCTGCGGCGCGCACGGCGACGCGGTCAGCTTCGTCATGCAGTCGCAAGGCGCCGGGTTCATCGAGGCGGTGGAACAGCTTGCGGCTGAGGCGGGCATGGACGTGCCCAAACCATCGCCGGAAGCCGCCGAGGCGGAGCGGCGGCGGCTGGATCTGCATGGCGTTCTTGAAGCGGCGGCGGCGTCGTTCCAGCGCCGGCTGTTCTTGCCCGAAGGCGCGCGGGCGGTCGACTATCTGCGGGGCCGTGGCCTCACCGATGACACAATCCGGCGCTTCGGCCTCGGCTGGGCCGGCGACGGGCGCGGGGCATTGACGGCGGAATTGGCCCGGCAGGACGTGACGCCCGAGCAAATGCTCGCAGCCGGCCTGCTGACCGAGCCGCGTGAGGATCGCCCGGCGCGAGAGATGTTCTTCAATCGCGTGATGTTCCCGATCCGTGACCGGCGCGGTCGGGTCATCAGTTTCGGTGGGCGAATTCTGGGCGACGGCCAGCCGAAGTACCTGAACGGGCCGGAAACCGACCTGTTTTCCAAACGTCGCACCCTGTTCGGCCTCGATTTCGCGCGGGAGGCGGCGCGGACTGGCGCGACGGTGGTGGCGGTCGAGGGCTACATGGACGTGATCGCCCTGCATCAGGCGGGCTTCGCCGGCGCCGTGGCACCGCTGGGGACGGCGCTGACCGAGGAACAACTCGAAGAATTGTGGCGCCTGTCGCCGGCGCCGGTGCTGTGCTTCGACGGCGACGCGGCCGGCGCGCGGGCGGCCGCCCGCGCGGCGGAGCTGGCGCTGCCGCTGCTGACCGCCGAGCGCACGCTGCGGCTCGCCACCCTTCCGGCGGGCGAGGACCCGGACACCCTGGTCCGTCGCGGCGCCGGCACGTTCCAGCCGGTTTTGGACGCTGCCCGGCCACTCTCGGAGGCGCTGTTCGATCTGGTCAGGGAAAGCACCGGCGAGGCGACGCCGGAGCAGCGGGCGACCTTGCGTTCGCGGCTGGAAGACACCGCCGGCCGCATCCGCGACCGTGCCCTGGCATCCGAATACCGGCGCGCCCTCCTCGATCGCTTCTACCAGCGTCGCGCAGGCTTTGCCGGCCGGCGCGGCGGCGGCCCGGTGGCGCGGCCGGTGCGAATCAGCCGCCCGCTGCCGGCGCCTGATGGCGCGGAGGCGGAACGTTGCCGTACGTTGATGGCGATCCTGCTGCGGCACCCCAACCTTCTTCACGACGTGGATGAAGCGTTGTCGGACGTGGTCCTGCCCGCCCCATTGGCACGGATTCGCGCCGAATTTCTGCGGTGGGCGGAAATGTCACAAACGCTTGACTCGGGGGGTCTGATCACCCACCTGACGCAGGCTGGTTTGGCGGCGGAAGCCGCGCAGGCCCTTTCGGCGGTTCCCTACCCGCTACCGGCCTGCGCGCGGCCCGACGCCCAACCAGCGGACGCCGAGGCAGGCTGGTGGCACATCTTCGGCCTGATGAATCGAGGACGGCTGGAGGAAGAGGTGGCGGCCGCAAGCCGCGCGTTTGCCAGCCGCCCCGACGACGCCGCGCAGCGGCGGCTTATCGCGCTCTGCACCGCCCGCGACGCCCTGCGTCGGGGCGAACAGGGACAGGATGCTGAACTTTGATGCCCCATGACAACCGCTGCCGCCGGCCGGCGCCTTTTGCCGCCATTACGTCCGCCGGCTTCATCTTCGGAGTGCCCTGAACGATGGCCACCAAGCCGAGCGTTCCCGCCGATACCGCCACCGCCGAGCAGGACAGCGATACGACCCTGATCGATGTCCAATCCGCCGCCGTCAAGCGATTGATCGCGAAGGGCAAGGAGCGTGGCTACATCACCTTCGATGAACTGAACGTCGTTCTGTCGCCCGAGCAGACCAGCTCCGAACAGATCGAGGACGTGATGGCCGGCTTGTCCGAAATGGGCATCCAGGTTGTCGAGAGCGAGGAGACCGAGGACGGCGAGGCGCCGGCCGCGAAGGTTGAAAAGGCCGAGGAAGAAGCCACCGAGGAAGCCGGTGGCAACGTGGACGAGGAAAGCCTCGGCCGCACCGACGACCCGGTACGCATGTACCTCCGCGAGATGGGCAGCGTCGAACTGCTGTCGCGCGAGGGCGAAATAGCGATCGCGAAGCGGATCGAAGCCGGCCGCGATATGATGATCGGCGGTCTGTGCGAGAGCCCGCTGACCTTCCGCGCCATCATCGCCTGGCACGATGCGCTCAAGGGCGCTCGCATGTTGCTGCGTGACATCGTCGATCTGGAAGCAACCCAGGGCGGCCCGCCCGCCGCCGCCGTCGAAGCCGTGGAGTCCGGCGCGACGGTGGAATTCGAGGCGCCGCCCGAGGAAGAAGACGGCGAGGAAGGCGAGGGCAACGGCCTGTCGCTGTCGGCGCTCGAGGAAAAGCTGAAGCCCGAGGTCTTGGCGACGTTCGAGGAAATCGAAGGCTCCTACAAGAAGCTCAGCAAGATGCAGTCCAAGCGGCTGGAAAGCCTGACCAGCGGCGAGGCGGTCAGCATTCGCGCGGAGAAGACCTACGAAAAGCTGCGAGAGGAACTGGTCGCCAAGGTCCAGCAGGTGCGGCTGCACAACAACCGCATCGAAGAACTGGTCATGCAGCTCAAGCAGCTCAACCAGCGCCTGACCGGGATGGAAGGGCAGCTTCTGCGTATGGCCGAGTCGGCGAAAGTGCCGCGCGACGAATTCCTCGAACAGTACCGCAACCACGAGCTGGCGCCGAACTGGCTGGAGCGTGTGGCAACGCTGCCCGGCAAGGGCTGGAAAAACTTTGCCTCCCGCAACTTTGAGGAAGTGGTGAAGGTCCGAGCCCAGATCTCGGCGGTTGCCACCGACGCCGGCTTGCCGATCAGCGAATTCCGCCGCGTGTACGCGACGGTCAGCCGGGGCGAGCGGGACAGCGCGCGCGCCAAGAAGGAGATGATCGAGGCGAACCTGCGGCTGGTGATCTCGATCGCCAAGAAATATACCAATCGCGGCCTGCAATTCCTCGACCTGATTCAGGAAGGCAACATCGGCCTGATGAAGGCGGTGGACAAGTTCGAGTATCGGCGCGGCTATAAGTTCAGCACCTATGCGACCTGGTGGATTCGCCAGGCGATCACGCGCAGCATTGCCGACCAGGCGCGCACGATCCGCATTCCGGTCCATATGATCGAGACGATCAACAAGCTGGTGCGTACCAGCCGCCAGATGCTGCACGAGATCGGCCGCGAGCCGCAGCCGGAGGAGTTGGCGGAAAAACTCGGGATGCCGCTCGAGAAAGTCCGGAAAGTGCTGAAGATCGCAAAGGAGCCGATCAGTCTCGAAACGCCGATCGGCGACGAGGAAGACAGCCATCTCGGCGATTTCATCGAGGACAAGGCAGCGGTGATTCCGCTGGACGCGGCGATCCAGGCCAATCTGCGCGAGGCGACGACGCGGGTGCTGTCCAGCCTGACGCCGCGCGAGGAGCGTGTGCTGCGCATGCGCTTCGGCATCGGCATGAACACCGACCACACGCTGGAGGAAGTCGGCCAGCAGTTCAACGTGACGCGAGAGCGCATCCGCCAGATCGAGGCGAAGGCGCTACGCAAACTGAAACACCCCAGCCGCAGCCGCAAGCTGCGCAGCTTCCTGGACGATTGATGCTGACCCGGCTCGTCGTCCGCAACTTCAAGGGCCTTGAAGAGGCGGACATCGAACTTGGGCAGAACGTAGTGTTCATCGGCCCGAACAATTCGGGCAAGACGTCGGCGTTGCAGGCTTTGGCGTTGTGGCGGGATGGCGTGCGAGCTTTGCTCGCATGCCGCAGCGTTCTCCCGCCCGAGAATCCTGAGATTGCCATCATCAATCGCCGGAGCTTGCCGCATACACCGTCTCGCAATCTTGATATGTTGTGGTTGAATAAGCAGCGTATCACTGAATATCGCCGAAATGACGACGCTTATGCTGACTTAATACCAATTTATGTGTTGGTAGAGGATCAGGATGACCAAAGGGCTTGGCAAGCTGCCATCGAGTTTTTCTTCGCAAATCCTGAGTCTGTCGTTTGCAGGTCAGTGCAGGCAGACGGAAATATCACTACTATAGATGTCGATGTACCGGCTGCAGCAGCGAAAATTACGCTACTTCCTCCCATGTCGGGTTTGGCCGCAGAAGAGGAAGAACTACGACCAGGCCGGATTGACGTACTTGTCGGTGAAGGTCAAACGGCCAGAGTCCTGCGTAATCTTTGCCTTTCAGTCTACGAGAAGTCACCTAAAGTCTATAGAGAAATTGTACTCCGTATCCAGCGTATGTTTGGAGTCGAGTTCGCGGCGCCGCAGCGCGATCCAGTGCGTGGCACGGTGGAACTTTCGTACAGGCAAGGCGATATCGACTTAGACATCGCAAGCGCGGGCCGTGGATTGCAACAGACACTGCTCCTGCTGGCACACATGCACGCCAACCCTGGCGCCACCCTACTTCTCGACGAACCCGATGCGCACCTGGAAGTACTTCGTCAGCGTGAAATCTACAACGTCCTGACCGACACCGCCCTCGCTACAGGAAGCCAACTTGTCATGGCGAGCCACTCCGAGATTTTGATGAACGAAGCGGCGGCACGGCACGTTGTCATCGGCTTTCTTGGAAAGCCACATCGCGTCAATCAGAAGACGGGAGAACTTCTCAAGTCCCTGACGTCCATTGGCTGGGATCAGTATGCCCAGGCCGAGGCGCGGGCAGGGGTGCTCTATGTCGAAGGCCCCACCGACCTCGCGATGTTGCTGGCGTTTGCCGAGCGGCTTGGCCATCCGGCGCGTACGGTGTTGCGCGAACCATTCGCTCATTCCGTTGGCAATCACCCAAACAAGGCAGCGGAGCACTATTTCGGACTAAAGGAAGCCAAACCCGCGCTGCGGGCGTTTGTGCTGATGGACCGTCGCGAAAACGGGATGCCAAACGGGTTCTCCATCCCTAGCCATTGCTGGCGACGCCGCGAGATAGAGAACTATGTGACATCGCGTGAAGCGTTAATGGCATTCGCCGTAGGCAACCTTAGCGCAGATCGCATTGACCGCGCTGAATCGGCCAAACGGGCGGATGCCATGCGAGCCGCACTGGATCAGGTGGAAGCCGCGCAAGCAACTCTCGGGCGCGACGCATGGGGCGAGGACATCAAGGCGTCCGAGGAAGTTTTGCCAGCGGTCTTCCGCTTATTTTACAAAAATCTTGGCCTACGGAACGAGATGAACAAGGCCGACTTCCACGAGCTAGTCGCCTTCCTCGACCCGGCAACAATCGACGCGGAGGTCACGAACGTGCTCGATAGAATCGACGAAATACTACGTGAGTCCCCATGAGCCTCGCGCAAAACGAACCGACGGTCCGTGTCGGCGTCATCGTGACGTTCCTGCGAATGGACACGCCGCCGCACGACAAGGCACGCAAACTGCCGCCAAACGCCGAGGTGAAGCGGGACCGCTGGTGTACCGTGCGGCAGTATCGTGAACTCTACGATGGCGTCGGCCAGCAATATGTCTGGTGGCTGCGGCGGATGGTTCCGGATCATGCGCTCGCGGCGATGCTGCGCGATGCGCGCGTGTCGATCTACGTGCTGCATGTGGATGGCGCGCCTGCCGGCTTCTACGAACTCGACCGGACACCCTGGCCAGCCGTCAACATCTCTTATTTCGGGCTATTGCCTCATGCGATCGGGCACGGTCTCGGCTCGGCGTTCCTTCGCCATGCTGTCGACACGTGCTGGGCCATGGGGCCGCGTGCGGTGACGGTGAACACATGCACCGCCGACCATCCGCGCGCGTTGCCGACATACCTTCGGGCAGGCTTTCGGCCGATCCGTGAGGTCAAGGAAGAATGGAACGTCCCGCTGCGTCTGGGCCTGGACATTCCGCCGACTCTGCGGACCTAGACACCCGGATCACCTCTCTTTTTCGCTAAAATTCGTGTTGGAATTATGAACGGCGGCGCCCTGGCCGCCGCTTCTAGCCATGCGTAAAACGGTTAACTCTCCCCTCAGTCATGCGCCTACATCCAGGCCGGACGCGACGCTCGGGAGCCGGATGATGACGTTCTCGCTGACCATGCTGCTGCACAATTTTCTCGCGCTGCCGCCGGCGAATTTCGCCGGGGCGCTCGGCGTGCTGGCCAATTGCGTATGGCCGTTGCAGCGGGAACGACGGGTCATCCTGGCGCTGCAATGTGCCGGCGCGATGATGTTCGGCGTCCATTACCTGCTGCTCGGCGCGCCGACGGCTGCCGCGATGTGCGTCGGCGCGGTGATCCAGGGCATCGCCGCCGCGACGATCGGCAACCGGCGCCTGCAATTGTCCATCGTCGGCGCGACGCTGCTGGCCGGCCTGACCGTGACCGTCACCGCGTTCACCGGCCTGCCCTCGGTGCTCGCGCAGACGGGGTCGTTGTTCACCGCGTTCGGCCGCCTGCAACGCAGCGCGCAGTCGATCCGCTGGTGCTTCCTGATCGCCGAGGGCTTCTGGACGACGCACAACATCATCGTCGGTTCGCCCTGGGGCCTGACGTCCGACACGCTGGGCGTCAGTATGCTGGTCGTCGGGCTGTGGCGTGGCCGCGCCCCTGGCGGCCTCCTGCCCTTGTGGGCATCGTTGCGCGGCGCGCTGGCCTGCGCGACCGCCGCGATGCCGGTGCAGGCGGTCGCGATCAGCCGAGGCTGATCGCCCGCCCGCTGCGCAGGCTTTCGCCCGCCGCCTCGGCGAGCTTCAATGACGCGACGCCATCGGCGAAGCTCGATGTGGGCGGTTTGCCGCTCAGGACGCTTTCGACGAAATGATCGATCTCGGCCGCGTACGCTTCGGCGTAGCGTTCGATGAAGAACGGCTGCGCGGTGTCGCGCGTGCCGGTGCCGCCCTTGCCCCAGTGCTGCACGGACGTCGCGAAACGGTTCTGTGCCTGGAGCATTCCGGTCGAACCGAACGCCTCGACACGCTGGTCGTAACCGTAGGCGCAGCGGCGGCTGTTGTTGATGTGGATCAGCGCGCCCGATTTCGCCCGCAGCACGATCATCGCGGCGTCGATATCGCCGGCCGCCCCGATATCCGGGTCGATCAGGTTGCCGCCCGTCGCGTAGACGCTCTCGATATCGCCCGCCATGTAGCGGGCGAGGTCGAAGTCGTGGATGGTCATGTCGCGAAAGATGCCGCCCGAGACTTTGACGTAGGCGATCGGCGGCGGTGCGGGGTCCCTGCTGGTGATGACGAGTTGCTCCAGCGTGCCGATTTCGCCGGCTTGCAGGCGGCTATGCACGGCGCGGAACGAGGGATCGAACCGGCGATTGAAGCCGATCATCACCGTCGCATTGAGCGGCGCGATTTCCGCGCCGCAGGCTTCGGCGCGCTTCAGGTCGAGGTCGATTGGCTTTTCGCACAGCACCGCCTTGCCGGCCTTGGCCGCGGCGGTGATCAACGGCACGTGCGTGTCGGTGGAAGTCGCGATCAGCACCGCTTCCACCCGTTGGTCGGCCAACACCTCCTCGACCGTCGCCGCCGCCGTGACGCCGAGTTCGGCGGCGGTGTCGGCGGCCGATTTGCCGACGATGTCGAACACCGACACCAGCTGCGCGTGGGGATGGCGGGCCAGATTGCGCGCGTGCATACGGCCGATACGGCCGCAGCCGAGGACGGCAAAGCGAATCATTGGATGTCTCCCCCTGGAGTGATGGCACGGCTCACGTCCGCCGGCTTCGGAATTTTTGTTCCATTTCTCGGGGCCGCATGTCAAGTCTGTACAGCCATGACCGACACGCCACGACCCGAGGTTGCCGCGCCGCCGCAGGATTTCCGGGGCCTGCGCGACCTGATCGTCAGGCGGCGCAGCAGCCTGCCCAAACGGCTTGTGCAGGTCGCGGATTTCGCCGTGGCACAGCCGCAGGAAATCGCTTTCCGCACTGTCGCCCACATCGCCGCCGCCGCCGGCGTGCAGCCCTCCACGCTCGTGCGGTTCGCGCAGGCGCTCGGATACGGCGGGTTTTCCGATTTGCAGGCCGTGTTCCGCTCGCACGCGCGCGACCGCTGGCCCGACTATGACGCCCGGCTGGAGGCATTGCGCGCGGACGGCGCGCACGCGAGCGGCGACAACCCCGCCGCGCTGCTGGCGGATTTCGTGCGCACCAGCGTGGTCTCGCTCGAGCGCCTGCACGGCGCCATCGACCCGGAGGCCCTTGCGCTGGCAGTGCGCGCGCTCGCCGACGCCGACAGCATCTTCCTCGCCGCCGCGCGCCGCTCCGCGCCAGTCACGTCCTACCTGGCCTATGCCATGCGCCGCCTGGGGATCAGATGCGACGTCGCCGACTGGGCGGGGGGACTGGCACCGGAACAGGTGGCCCTGCTGCGGCCGACCGACGCGATGCTCACGGTCAGCTTCACGCCGTACGCGCAAGCAACGGTGGACCTCACGACCACCGCGTTCCGTCGTGGCATCAAGGTCGTCGCAATCACGGATTCGCCGTTTTCCCCGCTGATTCAGGCCGCGTCCGTCTGGCTGGAGGTAGCGGAGGCCGATCATCTCGGTTTCCGGTCCCTGGCCGGCAGTTTCGCGCTGGCGACCACACTCGCGGTCGGTGTCGCGCGACAGCGCGAGCAAAAACGGAATGCACGTTCCATATTGACGTAAAGTTGGAATTGCTGCAATCTGCGTTCGTCCGCGACAAGCCGCCGACAGAGCGGGGCGCCGGAAACGTCCAGGACGCAGGAAGCCCGATGCCGCCAAAAGCCGCCGCCACTCTCGATCTGATCGCGATCGGCCGCTCCTCGGTCGATCTGTACGGCCAGCAGATCGGCGGGCGGCTCGAAGACATGGGCAGCTTCTCCAAGGCGGTCGGCGGATGCCCGACCAACATCGCCATCGGCACCGCCCGCCTCGGCCTGCGCAGCGCGGTCATCACCCGCGTGGGCGACGAACACATGGGCCGCTTCATCCGCGAGCAACTCGCGCGCGAGGGGGTGGACACGCGCGGCGTTCACACCGATCCCGCCCGTCTGACCGCGTTGGTGATTCTTGCTGTGCGGGACGACAAGAATTTTCCGCTCATCTTCTACCGCGACAATTGTGCCGACAGCGCGCTTGACGAAACCGACATCGACCCTGCGTTCATCGCGTCGGCGGCGTGCATCATCGTTACCGGGACGCATTTCGCCCGGCCGGCGAGCAATGCGGCGCAGCGCTCGGCTATGCGGATCGCGCGGGCGCACGGTCGGCGGGTGGTGCTCGATGTCGACTATCGGCCCAACCTGTGGGGTCTTGCGGGGCACGGCGCCGGCGACTCCCGCTACATCCATTCCGACGACGTGACCGCGCATCTGGCGCCGATCCTGCCAGAGTGCGACTTGATCGTCGGCACCGAGGAGGAGTTGCACATTGCCGGCGGCAGCGAGGACACGCTCGCCGCCATCCAAGCAATTCGCGAGAAATCGGCCGCCACCATCGTCTGCAAACGCGGCCCGATGGGATGCGTCGTGTTTCCGGGCGCCATTCCGGCGTCGCTGGAGGACGGCGTGCGCGGACCCGGCTTTCCCGTCGAGGTCTACAATGTTCTCGGTGCGGGCGATGCGTTCATGTCCGGCTTCCTGCGCGGCTGGCTGCGCGATGAACCGATTGAGACCTGCTGCGCCTATGCGAACGCCTGCGGCGCGTTCGCCGTCTCCCGCCTGCTGTGCTCGCCGGAAAGTCCGACCTGGACGGAGCTATCGTACTTTCTCGCCAATGGCAGCAAGCATCGCGCGCTGCGCCACGACCGGGACATCAACCACATCCATTGGGCGACGACGCGGCGGCCGCAGCCATCGACGGTGATGGCGCTGGCGATCGACCATCGTGCGCAATTGGAAGCGATTGCCACGGCGGAGGGCGCCCCGTTCTCGCGGATCAACGCGTTCAAAAGTCTCGCGGTCCGCGCCGCCGCGCGTGTGGCTTCGGGCCAGTCCGGCTACGGCATGTTACTCGACGAACGCTATGGACGCGAAGCCTTGTTCGAGGCGGACGCGCTCGGCTTCTGGCTCGCCCGCCCCGTGGAACTGCCCGGCTCCCGCCCTCTGGAGTTCGACGGATTTTCCGACATCGGCTCGCACCTGTCGGAGTGGCCGGTCACGCACACCGTCAAATGCCTGTGCTTCTACCATCCCGAGGATGCGGAAGGACTGAAGCAGCAGCAGGAAGAATCGTTGTTGCGACTGGCGGAGGCGTGCCGTGCGGTCGGGCGGGAGCTGCTCGTGGAAATCATCGCGGGCAAGCATGGCCGCCTGCATGACGAGACGGTCGCCTCCGTCCTGGCGCGCCTTTACGAGATCGGCATCAAGCCGGACTGGTGGAAGCTGGAGCCGCAGGAAAGCCCCGCAGCATGGGCCAACATCGGCGCCGTGATCGCGTCAAACGACCCGCTCTGTCGCGGCGTGGTCATGCTCGGTCTCGAAGCGCCGGAGGAACAACTCGCCCGTGCGTTCCGCCTCGCTGCGGATGCGCCTGTGGTCAAAGGCTTTGCAGTCGGGCGCACGATCTTCGCCGAACCGGCCAAGGCATGGCTGGGCGGGCGAATGGACGACGAGGCGGCGATTGCCGCAATGGCGCGTTCGTTCGCCGAGCTGGTTGCCGCCTGGCAGACCGCCCGGCAGGCGCGCGCGGCCTGAACGGCGATGGGGAAACACCAATGAAGACGATCAGGCTGACGGCGGCCCAGGCGCTGGTGAAGGCGATGGCGGCGCAGCACACCCGCATCGACGGCAAGATCGTGCCGCTGTTCGGCGGCGTGTTCGCGATTTTCGGGCACGGGAATGTGGCCGGACTTGGCGAGGCGCTCTATCAGGTTCGCGAAACATTGCCGACATTCCGTGCGCATAACGAACAGGGCATGGCCCTCGCGGCGACGGCATTCGCCAAAGCGTCGCGGCGGCGGCGGATGATGGCCTGCACATCATCCATCGGCCCGGGCGCCTTGAACATGGTGACGGCCGCCGCCGTCGCGCACGTGAACCGCCTTCCGCTCCTGCTGCTTCCGGGCGATGTGTTCGCCTCGCGCCGGCCGGACCCCGTGTTGCAGCAGATCGAGAATTTCTCCGACGGAACGGTCTCGGCGAATGATTGCTTCCGCCCGGTGTCACGCTATTTCGACCGGCTGACACGTCCCGAGCAGGTCGCGCCCGCGTTCGCGCGCGCGATGCAGGTGCTGACCGACCCGGCCGAGTGCGGGCCGGTGACGCTCGCCTTCTGCCAGGATGTGCAAGCCCAAGCGGCGGATTTTCCGACAGCGATGTTCGACGAAAAAATCTGGGCACCGCGTCGGCCCGCGCCCGATGCTGGCGAACTCGCCGAGGCGGTGCGGCTGCTACGCGGCGCAAGGCATCCGCTGGTCGTCGTCGGTGGCGGCGTCCTGTACGCCGAGGCCGAAGACGCGCTCGCCGCATTCCTGACCAAGCACGGCATTCCCGCCGGCGAGACACAGTCGGGCAAGTCCTCGCTCCCCGCCTCGCACCCTCTCAACATGGGTGCGATCGGCGTCACCGGCACGCAGGCCGCGAACGATCTCGCCGCGCAGGCCGATGTCGTTCTCGCCATCGGCACGCGCTTGCAGGATTTCACCACCGGCTCGCAATCGCTGTTCGCCGCCGCCGGCCATCGCATCATCGGCCTGAACATCCAGCCGTTCGACGCCGGCAAGCAGGGCGGCACCCCGCTCGTGGCCGACGCACTCGCCGGACTTGCTGCGCTGAGCACGGCCCTCGCGGATTGGCGCGCGCCGGCCGGGTGGACCGAAACCGCCAAAGCCGGCAAGCAGAGTTGGGCGGATGTCGCAAAACGCTATACCGCCGCGAGCAACGCGCCGCTCCCATCGGACGCGCAGGTGATCGGCGCTGTGCAACGCACGTCTCGTCCCGGCGACATCGTGTTGAACGCCGCCGGCGGCGTTCCGGGCGAGTTGCACAAGCACTGGCAGACCGAGGACGCGCTCGGCTACCACATGGAGTATGGCTTTTCCTGCATGGGCTATGAGATCGCAGGCGGCCTCGGCGTGAAACTCGCGCTGCCGGAGCGCAACGTGATCGTCTTCGTTGGCGACGGCTCCTATCTGATGCTGAACTCCGAACTCGCGACTTCGGTGATGCTCGGCAAGAAGCTGACCGTCGTGGTGCTGGACAATCGCGGCTATGGCTGCATCAACCGGCTGCAACGCGCGACCGGTGGCGACAGCTTCAACAACCTGTTGCGCGACACGCTGCACGAAACGCTGCCCGAGATCGACTTCACTGCCCATGCACGCAGCCTCGGCGCCATCGCCGAGAAAGTCTCGGGCATCGCGGAATTGGAAGCAGCGCTTGGCCGCGCCCGCAGCAGCACGCGCAGCCACGTGATCGTGATCGACACCGACCCGATGACAATCACCGACGCAGGCGGGCATTGGTGGGATGTCGCCGTGCCGGAAGTCTCGCCGCGCGCCGAAGTGCGCGCCGCGCACGAACGCTATCTGGCCGCCGCCGCCGCGCGCGACGCGGTCGGCTGAAAGCAACGCAGAACGCGACGGAGTTTTGAGCGATGGCCATCCGCATCGGCGCCAACCCCATCGGTTGGTCCAACGACGACATGCCGGAACTCGGCGGCGATACGCCGCTGGAGACGTGCCTGGCCGAGGCGAAGTCGGTCGGCATCGAGGGCATGGAGCTCGGCAACAAGTTCCCGCGCGAGGCAACCGCGCTGAAGGCGGCGCTGGCGCCATTCGGGCTCGCCTGTGTCGGCGGCTGGCACTCGATCTTTTTGCTCGACCGCGAGGCGGACGAGGAGATCCGGGAGGCGCGCGCCCATATCGAGCTGCTGAAGGCGATGGGCAGCACGGTGTTCATCGTCGCCGAATGCTCGAACACCATCCACGGCACCAGAAGCGCGCCGCTCTCCACGCGGCCGGTCCTGCGCCCGGATCAATGGGCCGAGTACGGGCGTCGGCTGACGAAACTCGCCGACGCGACCCTCGCGGAGGGGCTGCGGCTGGTCTACCATCACCACATGGGCACGATCGTGCAGACCGGTGAGGAGATCGACGCGCTGATGGCCTCGGTGGGACCATCGGCCCATCTGCTGCTGGATACCGGGCACGCGACTTGGGGCGGCGCCGACCCGGCGGCACTCGCCCGCCGCTATCGTGCGCGCATCAGCCATGTGCATACGAAGGATGTCCGCCCAGCGGTGCGCAAGGAATCCGAGGCGGGCGACTGGAGTTTCCTCGATAGCGTGATCGCCGGCGTCTACACCGTGCCGGGTGACGGCTGCGTCGACTTTGCCGCCGTGTTCCGCGAATTGCCCGGCTATTCGGGCTGGGTCGTGATCGAGGCGGAGCAGGACCCGGCGAAAGCGAACCCGCTGACGTATGCACGCAAGGGCTACGCGCATCTCACGAAGGTGCTGCGGGAGACTGGCTTGCGGCCATGAGCAAACTGCTGGTCAAGCCGAGACGCGACGGTGCCGACGGCGTGGTGCATCACATCACCCCGGACTCCGCAGGCTGGACCTATGTCGGATTCGACGTGCTGAGTCTGGCACCGGGCCAGACAGCATCGCGCGACACGGGCGGTCGCGAAGTCTGCCTCGTCCTCATCTCCGGGCGCGGCCATGTCCAGGCAGCCGGCGCCGATTTCGGCGTGCTGGGCGAACGGTCCTCGCCGTTCGAGGGCAGTCCGTGGTCGGTCTACGTTCCGCCACACGCGACGTGGTTTGTGACGGCGGAAGGCCCGGTCGAACTCGCTGTTTGTTCCGCCCCGGCTCTGGGAAAATTTCCGGCGCGGATAATTCCGCCCTCCGAGGTCGGTCAGGAAACGCGCGGCAAGGGCACCAACACGCGCCATGTCCGCAACATCCTGCCGGTCGGCCGCGACGCCGAAAGCCTGCTGGTTGTCGAGGTGATCACGCCGGGCGGCCATTGGTCGAGCTACCCGCCGCACAAACACGACACCAACGACCCGCCGAACGAGACGCTGCTGGAAGAAACCTACTATCACCGCCTCGCGCGCGGGGCGGGATTCGCGATCCAGCGCGTCTACACTGACGACCTGACGCTGGACGAAACATTCGCGGTGGGGGACGGGGATGTCGTGCTGGTGCCGCGCGGCTACCACCCGGTCGGCGCGCCGCACGGGTTCGACCTATATTATCTGAATGTGATGGCCGGTCCCGTGCGGGACTGGAAATTTTCGATGGCGCCCGACCACCAGTTTCTCGGCTGGTAGCGCCGACAAGGAGAGCGACGATGGAAGATCTCGTGCAACACGTCATCGGTGGAAAGCGCGTTTCCGGCAGCGGCGAAAGGCGAGCGGACGTGTTTGATCCGGCGACGGGACAGGTGGCGCGCCAGGTTGTTCTCGGAACACGCGCCGATGTCGATGCTGCCGTCGCGGCCGCACATGCGGCGTTTCCGGGCTGGTCCGCCACCACGCCGCTGGCGCGCGCCCGCGTGCTGTTCCGGTTGCGCGACCTGCTCGAACAGAACGCCAAGCAGCTTTCCGCCGTGATCACCGCCGAACACGGAAAAGTACTGAGCGATGCCGGCGGCGAAGTGACGCGCGGGTTGGAAGTCGTCGAATTCGCCTGTGGTATTCCCGACCTGCTGAAAGGCGAATTCTCCGATCAGGTCGGCCGGGGCGTCGACAGTTTTTCCTTGCGCCAGTCGCTCGGCGTCGTCGCCGGAATCACGCCGTTCAATTTTCCGCTGATGGTGCCGTTGTGGATGGCACCGGTCGCGATTGCCTGCGGCAACTGTTTCATTCTCAAGCCGTCGGAGCGTGATCCCTCCGCATCGCTTCTCCTGGCCGATCTGTTCAAGCAGGCAGGGTTGCCGGAGGGCGTGTTCGGTGTCGTGCAGGGCGACAAGGACGTCGTCGACGCGATCCTGGAGCATCCCGACATCGCCGCCGTCAGCTTCGTCGGCTCCACGCCGATCGCGGAATACATCTATCGCACCGGCACCGCGCACGGAAAGCGCGTGCAGGCACTGGGCGGTGCCAAGAACCACATGGTGGTGATGCCCGACGCCGATCTGGAACAGGCGACCGACGCGCTGATGGGCGCCGGTTATGGTGCCGCCGGTGAGCGTTGCATGGCGATCTCGGTGGCCGTCGCCGTGGGCGGCGTCGGCGATGCGCTGGTCGATCGTCTCGCGCCCCGCGTGCGGGCGTTGAAGGTGGCGCCTGGAACCGACCCCGAAGCCGAGATGGGGCCGCTGGTGACGCGCGCGCATCTGAACAAGGTCCGGGGCTATGTCGATGCAGGCATCGCCGAGGGCGCAAAGCTCGTCGTCGACGGGCGCGACCTGAAACTGCAAGGCTACGAGGACGGATTCTATCTCGGCGGCTGCCTGTTCGACGATGTCACGCCGGACATGAAGATCTACAAGGAAGAGATCTTCGGCCCGGTGCTGTCGGTCGTCCGCGTCGAAAAGTTCGACGATGCAGTCAAGCTGATCAACGATCACGAATACGGCAACGGCACCGCCGTGTTCACGCGGGACGGCGACACGGCGCGCGCCTTCATGCATGGCGTGCAGGTCGGAATGGTCGGCATCAACGTGCCGATCCCGGTGCCGGTCGCGTATCACAGCTTCGGGGGATGGAAGCGCAGCCTGTTCGGCGACCACCATATCTATGGCCGGGAGGGCATTCGCTTCTACACGAAGCTGAAGACGGTCACCAGCCGTTGGCCCACCGGCATTCGCGCCGGGGCGCAGTTCGTGATGCCGACGACGGGCTGACGCGGCGCCCGCGTCAGCGCTTGCGCGTGGTGGCGCGGAAGCTCGGCAGCCACCACTGCACGGGTTCCTGCTCCTCGGTCTCCGGCACCGGGGCGGCGACCTTGCGCGGCCTCCCGCGCGGGCGTCTCGGGGCGTCGCTGTCCGGCTTCGCGAAGTCGGCTGTCGGGCGCTCACTGGACGGCACGATCTCGGGCCGCGGCCGGCGCTGGCGGAGCGCGGTCGCGAGTTCGGCGATCCGCGTCTCGGCGGCGGCGCGGGCCTCGATGGCATCCCGCAGCGCGCTCTCGGCCTTTTGCCGTGCATTGCGCTCGGCATTGAGGGTTTCGCGATGCGCCATGTCGGCATGGGCCAACTGCGTGCGCAAATGTTGCACCACGATCTGTGCTTCGGCCAGCGCACGCTCGGCCTGTTCGCGGGCGTTCCGCTCATTGCGCGCGGTCGTTTCGGCAGCGGTGACGCGGTTGACCGGCACGGTGCCTTCAAGGGCGCCCTCGCGCGAGCCGGAATTGACGACGACGACCGGGACTTCGCCATCCTTGACGAATCGTCGGCCGCGCTGCTCGCCCTCGCGCCGCTGCGGAACCTGGCCGCCGTTCGGGCCGTTGCGCAGCCCAAGCGCCTGGCGCATCCGGGCTTCTTCGTTGGCCAAATTGTTCGGCCCGATATTCGGTGTATTGCGTGTCGGCGGCATGGGTCTCGGAATGATCTTTCTGGTTGCGGCCGGCCGGGCCGTCGGTCAGTCCGTTGCCCGGACCATTGGATGTCAGGGAATTTTGCGCCAGCAACCTCGGTAGAGCGGGCCGGCATGAGGCACGAATCGACGAAATTTATGGCTCAATAGTTATTTAGCACTCACTCAAGTGACATGCCAATCTGCTTTCCTCGATATTATTTCCATCGGCGCAAAAATTCCCGGTCAAGCGGCGATAAATTGGGCCGGATAGCATACATCCTCGCGGGTGCGCGACCGCTGAGCGCGACCTCGCCGTCCGCGATTCCGGCCGCTTCCCCGAATTTTCGCACGCGATATCAATGTTTTGCGGTCGAGCTATCGCTCGACGTCGCGGCGGACTATCTGCGACTGCATGGACCCGGCCGATCTTGCCCTGATCATAGCGCTCGACTGCTCGGCAAGTGTGACGTTTGATGAATTCAACCTGATTGCGGGCGGTTGTGCTGCCGCTCTGCGCGACCCGGAGGTGGTGGCGGGCCTGACCGGGGGGCCGCACGGCGCAAGTGTGTGTGCGCTGCTGTTATGGTCCGGCAGCAGCGAGCATGAAATCTCGATCGACTGGACCCGGGTGTCCGACCCGATCTCGGCAGCGCAATTCGCCAACGATGTGGAAAACACGCCCCGCTTTGGGCTGGGCGGCCTGACCGCGATCGGCGCGGCACTGCTGGTGGCGGAGGGAATGCTCTCCCGGCTCCCCGCCCCCGTCTCCCGCCAGGTCATCGACGTCGCCGGCGACGGGCGTGCCAACGACGGGCCGGACCCGGCACCGATCCGGGATCGGCTGGTCGATGCGGGGGTGACGATCAACGGCCTGTGCGTCCTGCACGACGAGCCGGACCTGGTCGAAAGCTATCGCCGCGAGGTCATCGGCGGCCCAGGCGCGTTCGCGATACAGTGCCAGGATTACGACGGGTTCGCGGGAGCGATGCGGCAGAAGCTGCGGCAGGAGGTGGCGATGCAAGCGCTCCAAGACGAGCGAGGGTGAGAGCCTCAAGCCTTCGCCGCAAACGTGATCAGTAGCAATTCGAAGAACCGCCGCACGTCGGCGTCGAACGCCACGTCGGCGTTCGGCGCCTCTCCGCCGCGGAAATGCGTGTCGATCACGGTGCGGCCGACCGTCAGCGCGCCCTGCGTCTCCACCGCGACATGCAATTTGCGTGTCACGATCAGCGACGGATCGATGACCGCGCCGACGGCGAGCGCGTCATGCACCGGCGTCGAATGCGGAACGTCCTGTTTCTGGTGCGTATCGTGGACCGCGATACGATGGCCGATGAACGCCGCCGCCGCCATCGCGGCGGGTGTGCCGAGCGCCTCCAGTTCCTCGCATTGCGCGCGGGTGATCAGCGCGCGGTGCGTCGCATCCAGCGGCACCAGCGTGATCTTTTCGAACCCGGCCGCGAACACCATCGCCGCCGCCTCGGGGTCGGCCCAGACGTTGAACTCGGCCGAGGGCGTCACGTTGCCGAGCGCGTGGCTGCCGCCCATGATGACGATTTCGGGCACCCGCTTCGCGAATCCAGGGTCCAGCAGCAGCGCCGTCGCGATGTTGGTCAGCGGCGCGACCGGCACCAGCACGATCTCTTCGGTGGCAGCGCGAAACGTCTCGATCAGGAATTCGACGGCGCCAGCGTCCTGCTTGCGGCTGACCGCCGGCGGCACCGGCAGCGTGCCCGGATGATACTTGCCGGCCCGGTCACTCTCCCGTCGCGGCACCGGGAAATCGAGGCGCGCGAGCGGTCGCGACAGCCCCTCGTACACCGGGATGTCGCTCCGTCCGATATGGTCCAGCACACGCAGCGTGTTGTCGGTACAGGACTGCACCGGGATGTTGCCGTTGACGGTGGTGCAGCCGAGCAGGTCGAGCGCCGGATGCAGCGCCGCCAGCATGACCGCGACCGCGTCGTCCGTGCCGGTATCGACATCCAGGATCAGCTTGCGCGCCATCGTACGCTCCTCGTCCGCCGCCCGGACGGTGCCGCGAATGGGCGGGCAGCGCAACCGCTCAGCCGAGCCACGCCCGCAACAGGTCGCGACAGGCAATGGTCTCGGTCAGCACGTCGTCGTACAGCGTGTCCATATAGTCCTGATGCACGAATTCGACGGAAAGCCAGCCGCCATAGCCGGCGTCGCGCAGCGTCGCCAGCATCGCCTCCATGTTGATGGTTCCTTTCGCGAGCTTGGTCTGCAACGCGCCCGGCCTGGCCTGGCGCACATGCACGTGCGCGGCGTGCGGCGCGAGCACGTCGATCGCGTCCTGTGTGTGCCCCATGCAGACGAAATGCGCGTAGTCCAGCGTCAGCTTCAGGCCCGGCACCTTTGCCAGCAGATCAAGCACGAGGGCCGGACTTTCGAGAAACGAATGGACGTGCGGCTCGATCGTCAGCGTGATCCCGGCGCGCTGCGCGATCGGCAGCAGCGTCGCGAGCGACGCGGCCGATTGTGCCAGCGCCTGCGCGCGCCCCTGGCCGGGATTGCAGACGCCCGGCAGCACGAATACACTTGGGATTCGGGCCGTCTCGCAAAATTTCACGATTTTGCCAAAATCCTCGGCGTTGCGCTGAAGATGTGTCGCGTCCGCGAGATTGCGGTCGGCCAGCGTGTCGCCGAACAAATGATAGAAATTCGGTACCGTGATGCCCAGCGCCCGCACCTCTTTCGCCACCGCCTCGGGGTCGGCCAGGATCGCCGCCTTCGACAGCGCCGGCCCGTAGAAATAGCCGAGATCGAGGCCGCCGAACCCGAGCGTGCGGGCCAGCCCGACCGCCTCCGCCGTCGAGCACGCCCGTAACGACCAGGATGTCAAACCGATCCGCATCATACAGCCTCCGCCCGTCCGCTCGCCGCCGAGCGGTAGAATGCATCGAGAATTTCCACGTCCGTCGTGCCTCCCCACGGCCGCACGTCGGCGGGCGAGAGCCGGCCGAGGCACAGATCGATGAAGCGATGCACCGGTCCCGCGCCCTCCGGCAAGCCATCGCCGGTCGCGATGACGAGGTCCTCGCCTTCTCCGTCATGGCGGCGCAGCGACAGCCGCGCGCGCTCGGTATCGAGCAGCACCATGCCCTCCGTGCCGAACAGGCGAATATCCAACTGGAACGGGCTGCCCTTCGGCACCGTCGCCGCGCCCGAGATAACCCCGGTGCCGCCGTTGGCAAAGCGCAGCAGCGCCGCATCGTAATAATCCACGCCGGCCGGCGACAGCCCGGTCAGCGCATTGATTTCGGCGACCGGCAGCGCGTCGCTGACGAACGCCAGCAGCCCGAGCGCGTGCGTCAATTGTCCCCAGCCATATCCGCCCGCCGCCCCCGGCGTCGCCCAGGTGGAAGGCGGCGGGCGAAACAAATGCTCCGCCGTCTCGGCCATCGGTTCGCCGGCGAACAGGTCGGCGAGCGGCGAGGCCATCTGGCAGACCACGTGGCGGATCTCGCCGATCCGCCCGTCGCGCACCCACGCCCGCGCGGTCGCGGCGAAGGGCCTGAAATTCCAGGCGTGCGGCACGATCAGCCCGAGGCCGCGCCGCGCCGCCTCCGCCTGCATCCGCCGTGCGTCGGCGGCACTGGTTGCGGCCGGTTTCTCGACCAGCACATGGCATCCGGCCGCGAGCGCCATCATCGTGTGCTCGGCGTGCAGCGTATGCGGCGAGGCGATGATCACGCCGTCCATTGCCACGTCGGCCAGCAGCGTTGCGACGTTCTGATGCCCGTACGGAATGGCGAATGTCGTCAGCAGGTGTTGCAGCTCCCGCTCGCCGAGCCGGCTCACGCCGACAAGCGTCGCCTGCGGATGCGCCTGAACGAGCGGGATATGGTTCAGCGCCGCCCACCAGCCGGCGCCGATAATGCCGATCCGCGCGGTCATACGCCCCCCTCCGCTGCATGGTCGCTTCGCGCCCTTGCCTCCGTGTAGGCTCGCGAGGCCGGACGAGGCAAGATCGCGGCGACGGACGGAGCGGACAGGACGATGGATCAGGCGGTCAGCGACCCGCGTGCGGCGGTGAAGCGATTTTCCGGTTTCGTGGCAACCCTCGGGCGCGGCCCGGGGCGTTCGCGCGCGCTGACACGGATCGAGGCGCGGGAGGCGATGGGGATGGTGCTGGCGGGTCAGGCCGACCCGCATCAGGTCGGCGCCTTCCTGATGCTGCTCCGCTATCGCGGCGAGGACCCCGACGAGATTGCCGGATTGGTCGACGCCGCGCGAGACGCGGCTGGCCTGCCGCGCGCGGATTTTTCCGCCGATCTGGACTGGCCGTCCTACGGCTCGGGCAAGACGCGCGGCGCGCCGTGGTTCCTGCTGTCCGCCCTGGCGTTGGCGCGCGCGGGCGTGCGCGTGCTGATGCACGGGTCCAACAGTTTTTCCGGCGGCATCACCGTCGAGCAGGCGTTGCCGGCGCTCGGTCTGGCAGCCGCGACCGGTATCGACGAGGCGCGCGCGCAACTGGATGCGGCACGTTTTGCCTACTTGCCGCTGCGGCACCTGCTTCCGGGCTTCGACGCACTTCTGGAACTGCGAAAGCTGTTCGGCCTGCGGTCGCCGGTGAACACGGCGGCGCGCCTGCTGGACCCGGCCCATGCCCGCGCCGGCGTCGACGGCGTGTTCCATCCGCCTTACCTCGCGGTGCATCTCGCCGTCGCCGAGCGTTTCGCCCGCCCCCGCCTGCTGGTCGTCAAAGGCGCCGGCGGCGAGGCGGAGCGGACGCCGGCGAAGCCCGGCACGGCACATGTATGGGACGGCGCCGCTCGTCACGAAATTGTGCTCGGCGCCGAGGATATGCCGCCGCCCGACCCATCGCACGAAACGCTGGAGGAATTCGCCGCCGTCTGGCGCGGCGACAGCGCGCCGCCCCGGCCGCTGGCCACGATCCGCGCCACCTTGGCGCTCGCGCTGCTGGCGCTCGGGCGGGCCGGGGACGCGGCCGAGGCCACCCTTCTGGCGGATCGCATCTGGCTTAACAGGGCGCGGCCCCAAGCCCCCGATTAACCGGCCGCCAACGGTCGCGCCCCTAACATGGGGCATGGCACAGGCAAAACGGCGGGTGCCCCCGCAGGACATCAATGTCGCGATTGGGCTGTTCGAGCGCGGTGACGCCGCCGGCGCGGCGCGCCTGTGCCGCGCGAGCCTCGCCGCCAACCCGCGCGCGCTGCCGCCCAGGCTCGTGCTCGCAAGCGCGCTGCTCGCCAGCCGGGACATCGCCGCCGCGCTGGACGAGGCGGACGCAGTCCTCAATATGGATCTCGCGGTTTCGGTCGCGCACTTCGTGCGCGGCACCGCGCTGCACGAACTGCGCCGCGACAGCGAGGCCGCCGCGTCACTCCAGCGCGCGGTGGAGCTGGCACCCGGCGACGCCAAATCCTGGCTGAATTTCGGCATCACACTCACGGCGCTCGACAAGCTGGATGCGGCGCTGCCGGCGCTGCAACGTGCCTGCGCGCTGGCCCCCCGATCGGCCGAGGCGCACGCGAGCTTGGGCACCGCGCTGGTGCAATGCCTGCGTCTGCCCGAAGCCGTGGTCGCTTACCGCACGGCGCTGCGGCTGCGCCCGGATTTTGCCGATGCAAGCTGGGATCTCGGCTTCGCGCTGCTGCTGGGCGGCGATTTCGTCAGCGGCTGGGCGGCGCTGCGGACGCGCAAGCCGGAGGAGGAACAGGCGCTCGCGGCGCGCGGCGTGACCGGGGCGGAGTGGAATGGCCAGGACGACGCGGTGGAGACGTTGCTGGTCGTCGCCTCGCAGGGATTGGGTGACACGATCCAGTTTGCCCGCTACCTGCCGCTGCTGGCCGCGCAGGGGCATCGCGTGCTGCTGGCCTGCGATCCGCGACTGGCGCCCCTGCTCAAGACTCTGAAGGGTGTCGCCGAGGTCATCGTCCCGTCCGACCCGCTGCCGCCGCATGATGCGTGGGTGGCGATGTCGAGCCTGCCCCGCCTGTTCGCGACGACGCGGTTCACGATCCCCTCCTCCGCCAGCTATCTCGCGCCCGATCCGGCCCGTGTCGAGCGCTGGCGCGCGGCGATTGCAACCGGCTCCGCGCACGGGCCGGCCGTCGGCCTCGTCTGGGCCGGCAACCCCGCGCACGCCAACAACGCGCGGCGTTCGATGCCGCAATCGGCGCTTGCCCCGCTGCTGAAAGTGCCAGGCGTCCGCTTCATCGGGCTGCAACGCGACGCGGCGGTGCCGCCGCCGCAGAGCGTGATCGACCTCTCGGCTGACCTGACCGACCTCGCGGAAACGGCGGCAGCGCTGCACGCGCTCGATCTGGTGATCACCGTCGATACCGCCGTCGCGCATCTCGCCGGCGCGCTCGGCCGCCCCGCCTGGATCGCGCTGCCGTACGCGCCGGACTGGCGCTGGCTGCTCGATCGCGAAGACTCTCCGTGGTATCGCTCGGTGCGGCTGTTTCGCCAGCCGAAGACCGGCGACTGGGACAGCGTCGCCACCGCGCTCGCGAACGGTCTGGACACGCTGCTGCGGGCGGTCAGGGAATGAGCGTTTTCCGCCAGTCGCACGCCCGGATCGGCGCGCTCGCCGACGCGCAGATGTTCTTCATCGGCGGCTCGATGAAATCCGGCACGACCTGGGTGCAGCTTCTGCTCGATGCGCACCCGGACATCGCCTGCAAGGGCGAAGCGCATGTGCCGGACGAGATCGCGCCGCTGCTGATGTCCAGCCTCGACCAGTACAACCAGCGCGTCGCCGAAAAGAACCGGACGGTGTTCGGCGAGATCGAAGGCTTCCCACTCTACAACCGCGATGACCTCGCGTACCTGATCGGCACGACTCTGCTGCTGGCCTTCGCCAAATCCGCGCCTGACAAGAGTCTTCGCGCGATCGGCGAGAAGACGCCGGACAATGTTCGCCAGTTCGATCTGCTGCGCGCGATCTTCCCGGCCGCGAAGTTCCTGCATGTCGTGCGCGACGGGCGCGACTGCGCGGTTTCCTGCTGGTTCCACAATCTGCGCACGAACCCGGACTGGGCGCGGTCCGTCCATCCGTCCCTTTCGGCCTACGCCACGATGTTCGCGCGCGAATGGGCGGCGGACATCGCAAGTGCCGAGCAATTCGCAGCCGCCTATCCGAACGCCTGCCTGACGGTCCGCTACGAGGATCTGCTGGCAAACACATCCTCGGTGCTGCGCGGCGTGCTCGCGTTCCTCGGCGTGCCGACGGGTGCGGAGGTCGCCGCGCGCTGCGTCGGCGCCGCCGCGTTCGAGCGGCTCGCGGATGGCCGACGGCGCGGCGAGGAGAACCGCGAGTCATTCTTCCGCTACGGCACCCAGGGCAACTGGCGCGAGCACCTTGATCAGGCGACCAACGACGCCTTCATCGCCACCGCCGAACCGTGGCTCGCGCGCTTCGGATATCTGGAGAGCGGATCGGCGCGAATACCGATGCCGGCGCGGGTCGGCGTCGGCTAAGGGGCCGAGCCTGGAAAGCTGAATCGGAAGAAAACAGTCGGGATCGCTCGAAGAACGCAACGAACGAATCCCGACCAGGGGGTGATTGCGCTACCGGATCGTTTAGGGCCTTAGCTCAATTAACCGCAGCATCTTGACGCCATTTTGGGAGGCTGCGGGTCAGGCATAGGAAAATCTGTGAGTCGGTTATTGGGGCTTGGGCCCTTAGGATGCCTTGTGCTCGGCCGGCGGCGGGGGCGGCGTGCCCTGGTCGTCGGTCGGCTCCGAGGCAACCGTGCTCGGCTTGGCGTCGGTCGCGGCGGACTTGTTCCACTCGCAGGCCAGCGCCGGGACGGCGGCGAGGGTGAGAAGCATGGCGGCGGTGAGCAGACGCGTCATGTCGTGGTCTCCTTCTGCCAGCGTTGTTGATAACCCGATCATGCAGCGATATCCGGGACCGGCGCAAGCGCCGCGCGGCTCCCCGGATCGCCGCCGCACACAAGGATTGCTGACCGCCCCGGCAGCCTGTTCAATAGGCCATGGACCTGCTGCCGCCCGCCGACTCCGCCGTCTGCACCCAAGCCATGTCGCTGGCGGGCGTCGAGCCGCCGTTCACTCTCGTCCAGCCGGATGACCAGACCGCCCCGCTGGTGTTTGCCTCGGCCCATTCCGGGCGCAACTACGCCGCCGCCTTCGTCGCCGCCGCGCGGCTCGATCCGGTCGGATTGCGCCGCAGTGAGGACAGT
>Ga0116226_10000051_pt1 | contig 79930 bp, 68 predicted proteins | sample S1TSphfallax_FD_89692 | JGI IMG/M metagenome (GOLD analysis project Ga0116226, IMG submission 89692) | Host-associated microbial communities from peat moss isolated from Minnesota, USA - S1T2_Fa - Sphagnum fallax MG | ecosystem: Host-associated > Plants > Peat moss > Unclassified | place: USA... | reverse complement strand
CGCGAGCACCGCCAGCAACAGCGTGCCGTTGGCCAGGAGCTGCCGCGCCGCCGACGTGTCGTCGCCCAATTCGACCTCCTTCACCGCCAGCGAATAGCCGGCCGACGAGACACCTTCGGCGATCACGCCGATCGTCGATGCCGCCAGGATGGAAGCGGCGGTGTAGAGGCCCAGAGCGCGCGCCGAACCCAACTGCTCCAACAATACCCGCGTGCCGGCGTCGACCAGGACAAAGAGCGTGAGGCTGGCCGCCATAGGGGCCCCGAAAATCACGATATCGCGGGCAAGATTGTAGTCGAAGCCGCGCCAGGTCGGGCGCGGGATGGCGAGTTTCCCGAAGAACGTGCCGCCAAAAATCCCCGCGCCTGTGCCCAGCGCGGTCCAGATCGGATCCCTGGTGAGCCAGGCCGCGGCGGAAGCGCCGAGCAACACCAGCACCGAGCGCGCGAAATTCATCCGCAGATATTTTGTCGGCTGGAATTCCGCGACGGCCAGCCGGGAGACGAATTCGAACCAGGCCGAAGCCCAGATCATCAGCAGGCCGACGGCGCAGGCGCCAAAAAGGGTTTTGGGAACGAGGCCGCTAATGAGCACACTGCCGAATACGAGCGTGGAGATCGCGGCCATGATAAGGAAAATGCTGATGAAAGTGGTAATGAGGTTTGGATCGCCCTGCCTCGACTGGTAGAAGCGAAGAAACGACAAGCATAGCCACTGGAACAGGATGATCGATCCAAGCACCATGACGACGAGTGCCAGACCATACATCCCATATTGTTGCGGCGTGAGAAGACGGGTCAGTATAGCCGTAGTCACGACACCGAGCAGCCCCGGCAGCATCTTGGCGGCTGTATAAACGGCACTGTGCTTGATCAGCATACCAATTCCGTCACCACTTCGCCTGGCCCGGCCCGTGGACTGGCTGACAAACGCATCTTAGCTCAAATCCCTCATGTCAATGCCAACCATCCTTCAAATTCCCTGCCCTGGACAAAGCGGCTTAGCAAGCCCGGCCCGGGTTCTATGCGGCTAAACAATCTGCACCTGACGGATGTGGATTTATCACGGCTCGAAATTCCAGTGCAGGCTTGCCGGACGATTGGGTGATGACCGCCCGCGGAGGGTCATCTCGCAAGGTGGGGGACGCGTGAGTCAGGCGATTTGTTGCACTTCGTAATTTTTGTCCAAAGGGGCGCGCACTTTGGGCCTGACCGGCGGGTTGGCCATGCCGAATGAGATGTGATCCCATCCGGCGCCGACCGATAACCGGCTTGCCGCGAATCCGGCGCCCCCCATAGCGTCCCTCCTGTCGTGGCAAGGTGGGTCTCGTCAGAGGCGGCCGGCTCGACGCCTGGCCTTCCTCCTGCGTAAGGGGAGACCTTTATGTCTCTGAGCCTGCAGACAAACTCGGCCGCCAAGAATCCGCTCGATGTCATGGAGCAGATCGTGGCGGCAAATGAATGGCTGTTCGATCGCCGTTCCGATGCCGAAATGGCTGCCGAGGCACCCGGCAGATGGTGCGATTATGGACTTTACTTTGCCTGGTCGGCGGAAATCTCCGCCATGCATTTCACCTGCACCTTCGATCTCAAAGTCCCCGCACCGCGCCGCATGGCGCTTTACGAACTTCTCGCCCGCGCCAATGAAAAACTTTGGATCGGCCATTTCGGCATGGATAGCGACGACGGCATGCCGCTGTTTCGACATTCAGTGCTGCTGCGCGGCGCCCCCGGCGCATCCGCGGAAAGCCTCGAGGACATGGTCGATATCGCGATCACCGAGTGCGAACGCTTTTATCCCGCCTTTCAATTCGTTCTATGGGGCGGCAAAACCCCGGCCAACGCGCTGGAAGCCGCCATGCTGGAGTGCGTAGGCGAAGCGTGACCAGGCCCACCCACATCCCGCCCGTTCTGCTGGTCGGCGCCGGCCGGATGGGCGGGGCGATGTTCGGGGGCTGGTGCGCCCAAAACCTCGCCCCCTCCATCCTGCTCGACCCGGCCGCGCCCAAAACGCTGGGCCGGCCGGGGGATCTGATCGTCGCCACAGCCGACGACATCCCGGCCGGCATCGTGCCGGCCGCCGTGATCCTGGCGATCAAGCCGCAGCTGGCCGATGCGGTGCTGCCAGCACTCGCGGCCAAAATTCCGCCGGAGGCGGTGGTGCTCTCCATTCTCGCCGGCAAGCCCATTGCCCGCCTCGCCGATCTGCTCGGCACCAAAAACCCCATCGTGCGCGCCATGCCGAATACGCCGGCCGCGATCGGCCAAGGCATTACCGCCGCCCATGCGGGCCCCGGGATAAACGCCGCCCAGCGCGCGCTTTGCGAGATGCTGCTTCGGGCCGTCGGCGACGTCGTATGGCTCGACCGCGAAGATCTGATCGATCCGGTCACCGCCATCTCCGGCGGCGGACCCGCCTATGTGTTCTTGCTCGCCGAACTGCTCGAACAGATCGGCATCGAGCGAGGTCTGCCCCCGGATATCGCCCGCCTGATGGCGCGGAAAACGGTGTCCGGCTCCGGTGCCCTGTTGGGCGCCTCGACCGAGGATGCGGCAGCGCTGCGGCGCGCCGTCACCAGCCCGAACGGCACCACGGAACAGGCGCTGGCCGTGCTGATGGCGCCTGAGGCCTGGCCCGCGACACTGCGCACGGCGCTGCTGGCAGCTGAAAATCGCGCCCGCGCGTTGGCAAGCTAGGCGCCCGTCGCCAATTCACGCAGGAAGCGGGGCTCCGCGCCCCAGACCGACCACAGGACCGATCCATGACCGACGACGAATTCGACGATGCGCTCATCACCGGCGCCTTCTCCATCGCCGCGCGCGAGGGCTGGCAGGCGGTCTCCGTTATCGGAGCTGCCCGCGAGGCTGGCCTGGCCCTCGATCGCGCCAGGAAGCACTTCGCCGGACGCGACGCCATCCTGATGCGGTTCGGCAAGCGCGCGGATGCGCTGGCGCTGGCCGATGCACCGGCAACCGGCCCGGCCCGCGAGCGACTGTTCGACCTGCTGATGCGGCGCTTCGACGCGCTGCAGGCTCACCGGGCGGGCGTGCTCGCTTTGCTGAAATACGTGCCGGCGGACCCGGGCACTGCCCTTCTTCTGGCGGCGGCGACCAGCCGCAGCATGGGCTGGATGCTGCAGGCGGCCGGCATCCCGGCCAGCGGGTTTGCCGGGCAGATCGCGATCAACGGCTTGCTCGGCGTGTGGCTTTACGCTGTGCGCGCCTGGCAGACCGATGATACCGCCGACTTGTCCACGACCATGGCGGCGCTGGACAAGGCGCTCAGCCGCGCCGAGCAGGCGGCCGGCTGGTTCGGCCGCGCGGCACCTGCCGCCGAGGAGGGCCCAAAACCCTTCCCGGAGCCGCCGCTCGACGCACGTTTCTTGGATACCGGCGGCGCCTGATTGCCCGCCCTGGCCGATCGGGCGTAAGGGGCGCGTCAATACACCCGCATAAAAGGACCCTTGCGATGACAGATCCAGCCAACCCAGCCTCGATCCTGGCCGAAATGACCCGGCGCTTCTCGGAAATGCGCTTCCCCGCGATGATCCCCGATGGCTCCGCCCTGCTGGCCGCCCATCGGCGCAACATGGAGGTGCTCTCGGCGGCAAACCGCCTGGCGCTGGAGGGAGCGCAAGCCGTGGCCCGCCGCCATATGGAAATCATGCAGCAGACGATGACGGAGTTCACCGAGCATGCGCGGGAACTTTCGGTAGCCGACAGCCCCCAGGCCAAGGCGGCGCGGCAGGCGGAGCTGGTGAAAAAATCTTACGAACGGGCGGTGGCCAATATCAAAGACCTCTCGGACCTGATCCAGCACTCCAATGCCGAGGCGTTGCACGTGCTGAGCGACCGCTTCAAGGAAGCGATGGACGAAATCAAGGTGCTGCTCGAAAAATCCGAGCATGGACACCCCTGACGGTCGTGCGCCTACCGCGCGATCCTATGCGGTCAAGGAAATTTTTCTTACACTCCAGGGCGAGGGTGCGCAGGCGGGGTGCGCCGCCGTTTTCTGCCGGTTCGCCGGTTGCAATCTCTGGAGCGGCCAGGAGGCCGATCGGGCAAGCGCCGTCTGCCGCTTCTGCGATACTGATTTTGTTGGCATGGATGGCAGCCTGGGCGGGCGATACGCCACCGCGGAGGCGCTTGCCGATGCCATCCTGGCGCAGTGGCGGGGCGGCGCCGACCACCGGCTGGTGGTGCTGACAGGCGGCGAGCCCCTGCTGCAAGTGGATGAGGCGCTGATCGAGGCCTTGCATGCCAGAAAGATCAGAGTCGCGGTGGAGACCAACGGTACGCAAGCGGCACCTCGCGGGCTCGACTGGATTTGCGTAAGCCCGAAGGCCGGTGCCCCTTTGAAGCTGAGGCAGGGTGACGAATTGAAGCTTGTATATCTTCAACCCGGCGCTGAGCCTGAGCGGTTCAGCAGTCTGGATTTCAAGCATTTTTTGTTGCAGCCCATGGATGGGCCGGAGCAGTCGGCACATACGGAGGCAGCCATCGCCTATTGCATGGCGCATCCGCGATGGCGGCTGAGCCTACAAACCCATAAAGTTTTGGGGCTTCGCTGATCCTGCGGTAAGTTTGCCGCAATAAATCAGGAGTTGGGTTGCATGGATGCGCAGGTGAACAGCCTCGATGCGTTTTGGATGCCGTTTTCGGCGAACCGGCAGTTCAAGTCGGCGCCTCGGCTGCTCGTCGGCGCAAAGGATATGCACTATACGAGCCATGACGGGCGGCAGATCCTCGATGGGTCGGCCGGGCTGTGGTGCGTGAATGCCGGGCATTGCCGGCCGCGCATCACCGAAGCGATCCAGCGCCAGGCCGCGAAAATGGATTTTTCGCCGGCGTTTCAAATGGGTCACCCGCTTGCGTTCGAGACGGCGTCGCGCATCGCCTCCATGCTGCCCGAAGGACTGGACCATGTCTTCTTCTCCAATTCCGGATCGGAGGCCGTGGATTCCGCGCTGAAAATGGCGCTGGCCTATCACCGGGCGCGCGGTGAAGGCGGCCGCACGCGGCTGATCGGCCGCGAGCGCGGCTATCACGGCGTCGGGTTCGGCGGGATTTCCGTGGGCGGCATCAGCAACAACCGCAAGCAGTTCGGCGCGATGCTGAACGGGGTAGATCACCTGCCCCACACCCACGACCTGGCGCGTAACGCCTTTTCGCGCGGGCAACCGCTGCATGGCGCGGAGCTGGCGGACTACCTGGAGCGGATTGTGGCGCTGCACGATCCTAGCACCATTGCCGCCGTGATCGTGGAGCCGCTCGCGGGATCCACCGGCGTGCTGGTGCCACCGGTGGGGTATCTCGGGCGGATCCGGGATATCTGCACGAAATACGGCATCCTGCTGATTTTCGACGAGGTGATCAGCGGTTTTGGCAGGCTGGGGGCGCCGTTCGCGACCGACCGGTTCGGCATCGTACCGGACATCCTGACGCTGGCGAAGGGCATCACGAATGCCACGGTTCCGATGGGGGCGACTGTCGCGAGCGCCGAGGTCTACGAGGCTTTCATGCATGGCCCGCCCGGCGCCATCGAATTCTTCCATGGCTACACCTATTCGTCGCACCCGCTGGCCTGCGCCGCCTCGATCGCAACGCTGGATACCTATCGCGACGAAGGGCTGTTTGAGCGCGCAGCCGAACTCTCGCCCTATTTCGAGGAGGCGGCGCATAGTTTGAGCGGGCTGCCGCATGTGATCGACGTGCGCAACCTGGGCATCGTGGCCGGGATCGAACTTGCCTCGCGCCCGGGTGCCGCGGGTGCGCGCGCCTACGAAGTGTTCGTGAAATGTTACGAAGCCGGCCTGCTGGTGCGGGTAACCGCCGATATCATCGCGATCTCGCCGCCCTTGATCGTAACCCGCGCGCAGATCGACGAGATTTTTGGCAAGCTGAGCGAGGCCATCCGAAGCGTAGCGTGAAGGATGTTCTTTTCTGAAGCAAAGAAGATCCTGTCTTTCCAATACTCATGGCCCAAACTCTCAACCCTTGCCGCCTGTCTCTTCTCCCTCCGCCTGTGGGGAGGGCAGTGGTGCGTTTCGGGCATCGGCTTATGGGCGCCGCTAGAGCATGATCCGGGCAAGTGCGATCAGCCGCCGGATAAACATGCTCGCAAAAACCAAGAGCTAGAGGGGGATGCGTCCGACGAAACCGATCGAATCATATCGCATCCCGCTCTAGTGTCCCGATTCCGAAGTTCGTTGGATCGAAATACGGTCGGAATCGGGACACCAGCTCTTTATTGTCAGTGGCCTGCTGATCCCCTACGCAAGCCGTGAAGAACGGCAAACTTTGGGGGCAGGACACTCGCTCTGTGTCTTGGCGAGCATCTTTATCCGACGGGTAACCCCGTGTGGTCGGATGATGCTCCAAGCCGGCAAAAGTTACGCCATTTCCAGGGCTTTTTCGATTACCGCGGAGAGCCGGGCGGCGAGCAAGGCGGCGTGGGGCGGCTCAACCATGCTGAGATGGTTGCCATCGGCAGCCAGGATTTCCATCTCGCGCACCTTGTTGCGCCAAAGGGTTTCGTAGCCCGCCGAGGCCTCGCGCGGGCGGAAAATCACGATTTTGTCGGCGTAGAATTCGGGCCTGTAGGCTTCGCGGGCGGCGGTATGGGCTAGCAACACACGGGCAACATTGGTGCCGATCATCACATCCGTCGGCATGTGCTTGAGATCGGCACCACGCATCGCCAGGTTTTTGCGATACCGTGCGATATTCTCCGATAGCGAGGCCGAAAGCAGCCGCCGGCGCAGCTTTAGCCAGCGGCTTCTCAGATAGAATGGCCATGGCCAGCAGGCCTCCGGCGTGGGCGTATCCAGCATGATCAGACAGGCGATTTTTTGATTGGCTCTTGCCAGGCGCTGGGCCATCTCCAGCGCCACCAGCCCGCCAAAGGAATGGCCCAGCAAAAAATACGGGCCCGCCGCCTGAATGGGGGCAATGCAATCCAGATAATGGCTGACCATATCTTCGACGCTTGTATCGGGCACGCTGGTCGCATCCAGGCCGCGCGCCTCGATCGCATATACGGGGATCGAGCCGCGAAAATGCTGTGCGAGGTTGAGAAAACCGTCGATCTTGCCGCCGGTACCCGGGATCAGGAAAAAACAGGGCCCTGGCACTCCCTCCGTCAGCCGCACGACACGCGCGGTTCCCATGTCAGCGATCATTCCAATGTTCCTACCTCTCGAACGCTGCTGCCGCTCTCGTTCCCCTTGTGGGGAGCGCCGCCGTCTTCTCCCACTCCCGTGTTGGGCGGGCCCGGGTGGGGGGCTCTCGGCATAAAGCGCTCATTTCGGTCGCTGGTATCAGGGGGAGGCGGGGATTAGAAGTGGCTCCAGCCTTGCGTTGCGGTCGTGTTTGGTTCGAGGTCGCCGCCCAGAACATGCACGTACGGCGGGCCAGGGCGCATGGCGCCGATGCGGGTGATAGGGATGGCCGCACGCCCGCATACGTCGATCAGGGCCGGTTCCTGCGCGGTTGGGACGGCAAGGAGCAGCTCGTAATCGTCGCCGCCGGTAAGGCAGGTTTTCAGCAGGCCGGCCCCGCGCGCGGCGGTGGAGAGTGGAATTTTGTCGGCATCGATCTCGGCGGCGAGGCCGGCGGCGCGGCAAAGATGGGCCGCGTCCTGCAGCAGGCCGTCGGAGATATCCATGCCGGCATGCGCGATGCCGTGTAGGGCAAGGCCAAGGCGCGGCTGTGGCAGGTGGTAACGGTTGGCAAGGAATCCTGTCGGGTCAGGGATCTTGCCTTGAAGCGCAAGCAAGCCGAGGGCGGCGTCACCGATCGTGCCGGTAACCCAGAGCCCGTCGCCTGGCTGGGCACCGGTGCGGCGCAGGGCGGTGCCTGGGGCTAGGTGGCCGATCAGGGTCGCGGAGAGCGAGATAGGCCCTGGCGTGCTGGTCGTATCGCCACCGAGGAGGCGCAGGTTGAAGGTGGCCTGGTCGGCGGCAAGGCCTGCGGCAAAGCCTGCGAACCAGGTTTTTGGGGTGGCACGCCCGACCGACACGGTCAGCAGGTAGGAGAGCGGGGTGGCGCCCATGGCGGCTAGGTCGGAGAGGTTGACCCGAAGCAATTTGCGGGCAACCAGGTCGGGCGGGTCGGAAGGAAGGAAATGAACGCCTTCGACGATGGCATCAGCGCAGATGGCAAGTTCGCGGTTTGGCGGCGGGGCAAGAATGGCCGCATCGTCGGTTAGCCCGAACGCCCCCTCCCCCGCCAACGGCGCGAAGTAAGTGCCGATGATCGCAAATTCCTCGGGAAGGATGGACATTCAGAAAAAATCCGTCCCGATGCGCGAAAAAAGCAAAAGTTTTTTGGTTCTTTCTTTCAAAAAAGAACTGCTTCCTTCCCGCGCTTTTCCAGATTTGCCATTTAAGTATTGCGTTCCTTCGGCCGCAAACGACGCGCCAGGTTTTCCAGGATCCCATTCACCATTTTCGGTTCGTCGCCGGTGAAAAACCCGTGGGCGACATCGAGATATTCATTGATGACAACAGCGACGGGGGGCCCGTCGCGCATCTGCAATTCGGCGCCGGCGGCGCGCAGCAAAGCGCGCAGCACCGGGTCGAGCCTGGCCAGCGGCCATTCGGCCGGCAAGGCTTCGGCAAGAAGCGTATCGAGTGCCCCTTGATGTTCGGCGGCCGTGCGCACAATGCGGCCGAACAGTTTTACATGGGCATCGGGCACCCTGCCCTCCTCGAAACCACCGGTCCCGGGCAGTTCGCCGAGGCGGTGGCGAACAAACTGGTCAATCACGGTTTCAGGGTTGTCGCCGGATTGCTCGGACTGGAACAGCGCCTGCACGGCGCCGACGCGGGCCGCCGTGCGGGGGCGGCTGGTGACGGGCGCTTTTGGCATTATACGGCTCCGAAACGCCTGCTGGCAGCCACCTGCAATAGCGCAGCGACCGCGGCTTCGGCGCCCTTGTTGTGCCGGCCGCGTCCGCTTCGAGCGAGCGCCTGCTCGATGGAATGCACGGTGAGCACGCCGGAGCCCAGCGCGATCCCATGCGCCAGGGCCGCGTTCATCAAGCCGGCCATCGTCTCGCGGCAGATATGGTCGTAATGGTCGGTGCCGCCGCGCACGATGCAGCCGAGGGCGACAAATCCGTCGAAGGTTTGCGGTCCGCGCAAGGCGATGCAGATGGCCTGCGGCAACTCAAAACTGCCGGCAACATCGAGAAGTTCATAGGTGGCGCCGGCTTCCCCCAGGATTGCGAGCGCGCCCTCGGTCATGCCGTCGATCACCTCGCGGTAATACGGCGCGCGGATAACCAGCAGATGCGGCGGCTTCCCCTCGATGGCGGGAGCGGCCGGGAGCGGTGCGTCTTTGGTGCTCATGACCCGGCGTCGATGGTACGGCGACCGACCACGTTCAGGCCGTAGCCCTCGAGGCCCACGATGGTGCGTTCCGTATTTGAAATCAGGATCATCTCGTGCACGCCGAGATCGGCGAGGATCTGGGCGCCGATGCCGTAATCGCGCAGCATACGCTCGGCGCGCTGCGCGCTGTTATGGCGGCCTTTCACCAGGTCGAGCAGGCTCGCGGATGTCCAGTCGTGCAGCACCACCATCACGCCGCGGCCTTCGGCCTCGATCATCCGCATGGCGTCGTGCATCAATCGGCTGGTCTTTCCGCCCGGCAGTATCTGAATGGGATCGATCGCCTGCATGCGCACCAGAACCGGGCCGGGCGAAGATATGTCGCCCTTCACCATCACCACGTGCTCGGCCTGGTTGAGCGAACTGGTATAGACCATAACGTTCCACCGCCCGGTATCGAGTTGTGTGGTCTCCTGTTCATGCACGCGGCGGACGAGTTTTTCCGATGTGCTACGGTGGGCGATCAGGTCGGCGATGGTGCCGAGTTTCAGCCCGTGCCGTTGCGCGAAGGCGATCAGATCGGGCAGGCGCGCCATCCCGCCATCATCGTTCATGATCTCGCAGATCACGCCGGCGGGGATCAGGCCCGCGGTGCGGGAGATATCCACGGCGGCCTCGGTGTGGCCGGCGCGCACAAGCGTGCCGCCCGGCCTTGCGGCGAGCGGAAACACATGCCCCGGGGTGACCAGGTCGTGCGGCTTAGTTTCCGGGTTGATAGCGACGGCGATGGTATGGGCACGATCGCGGGCGGAGACCCCGGTGGTGATGCCCTCCCGCGCCTCGATGCTGACGGTAAAGGCGGTCTGATGCCGCTGCTGGTTGGCGACCGCCATCATCGGCAGCTCCAGCCGGGCGATCTGGGCGGGCGAGAGCGCCAGGCAGATCAGGCCGCGCGCATGGCGCATCATGAAGGCCAGGGCCTGCGGGGTGGCGAATTGGGCGGGGATGATCAGATCCCCCTCGTTCTCGCGGTCCTCATCGTCCACTAGGATGAACATACGGCCGGCACGTGCCTCGGCGATCAGCTCCGCAGTGGACGAGATCGCCTCGTGCAGCGTTTTCCGCGGAAGCAGGTCGATGTTCATGCGGTCTCCGAGAGGCGCGCCACGTAGCGGGCCAGCATGTCGATCTCGATGTGGACCGCATCACCCGGGCCGCGCAAGCCGAGGGTGGTATGGTCGGCCGTGTGCGGGATGATATTGACGCCAAAAATCTCGTCGCCGGCCTGGCTGTGCAGCACCTCGTTGACGGTCAGCGAAATGCCGTCGACCGCGACCGACCCTTTCGGGGCAATGAAACGATGCAGCGGGCGCGGCACCGCGATCGCAATGCGCAGCGAGCCGCCCTCAGGGGCGATGCTGACCACGTGCCCCACGCCATCGACATGGCCGGAAACCAGATGGCCGCCGAGCTCGTCCCCCAGCCGCAGCGAGCGCTCCAGGTTGATGCGGGTGCCGTGGCGCCAGGCCCCAAGCGTGGTGCGTGACACGGTTTCCCCGGAAACGTCCACGGCGAACCAATCCTCGCCTAATCCGGTCGCGGTGAGGCAGCAGCCGGAGCAGGCGATCGAGGCGCCGATCGCGGTGCCGCCCTGGGACGCGAGGAACGCCGGTGGCGTGCCGATCACGGCGCGCATGTCCTGGCCCTCCGCGTGGGACACGCCGCGGATTTCGCCAAGGGCGGTGATGATCCCGGTAAACATTTCAGGCGGGCCTCGCGAGTTCGGTCATGACGTCAATGCCGCAGGCGCCGGGTGCGTGCAGCGGGATAAAGCGATGCATCTGGTCGATCTGCTCCACGCCGAGCGGGGTCAGGGCCGCTTTTCCGTCCCCACCGATCACTGACGGCGCGTGGAACCAGACGATCCGGTCGATCAGATCGGAGCGGAGGAGCGAAGAAGCAAGCTCCGCCCCGCCTTCAACCAGGATGCGGGTGAGGCCGACATTGCCCAGCGCGATCAAGGCAGCCTGCAGATCGATCCCGCTTCCCGTCTTGGATGCGGGCACCTGGATGCAGATGGCGCCCTGCGCCTCCAGCCGCGCGGCGGCAAGCGGATTTTCGGCATGGTGCAGCAGCCACGTAGGATGTTGCCGCGCGGTTGCGATCAGCCGGGCGGCAGGCGGGGTGCGCAGCGTGCCGTCGGCGGCGATGCGAATGGCGGGGCGGCTAGCGTAGCCCGGGAGGCGGCAGGTGAGGTCGGGGTCATCGGCCAGAACGGTGCCGATGCCGGTCATGATCGCGTCATGCCGGGCGCGCAGGGAATGCACGGCGCGGCGGGCCGGCGCGCCGGTGATCCAGCGGCTCTCACCCGTGCTTGTCGCGATTCGGCCATCGAGCGTGGTGGCCAGCTTCAGCGTGACGAGGGGGCGGCCCAGTCGGACGCGCGCAAAAAACCCGGCCAAGGTTTCGTGCGCTTCGGCGGCCATGAGGCCGGTTTCCACGGCCAGGCCGGCTTCGCGCAGGCGAGAAATGCCGGTGCCGTTCACCCGCTTGTCGGGGTCGGTTTGCGCAACCACCACACGGGAGATGCCGGCGGCAATCAGGGCATCGGCGCAGGGGGGGGTCTGGCCGTGATGGCTGCAGGGTTCCAGCGTAACATAGGCGGTGGCGCCACGCGCCGCCTCACCCGCCATCCCCAACGCCGCCATCTCCGCATGCGGGCGGCCCCCGGTGGCGGTGCGTCCGCGGCCGACGATGTGGCCGCCCTGCCCCACGATCACGCAACCGACGGAGGGGTTGGGCCAGGTGGCGCCGAGCCCGCGCGCTGCCAGGGCGATCGCGGCCGACATGTGCACGCTGTCCATCAGCTCCCTAGCGCGGCTCCTCCAGGGAGCCCAGAAAATTCTCGAAATCCTTGGCCTCGCGAAAATCGCGGTAGACGCTGGCGAAGCGGACATAAGCGACCTCATCCACCTCCTTCAGCGTGTCCATCACCAGTTCGCCGATCTGCTTGCTAGGGAGGTCGGTCTCCCCCGAGGCCTCGAGCTGGCGAACGATCCCGTTGACGATTCGGTCGATCCGCTCATCATCTACTGGCCGCTTGCGCAGGGCGATAGTGATGGAGCGATTGAGTTTTTCACGGTCGAACGGCACGCGCCGCCCATCCGATTTCATCACATGAAGTTCGCGCAGCTGAACCCGCTCGACCGTCGTGAAGCGCTGGCCGCAACTCGCGCAAAAACGACGCCGGCGGATAGCGGCGGCATCCTCGGCCGGCCGGCTGTCTTTCACCTGGGTATCTTCGTGGCCACAAAAGGGGCAGCGCATAGCCCCTGACTAGCCGCTTTGGCGTGGGGAAGACCAGTGGCCCTGGTCCCGGGGATTTCCGGTCCCCGGGACCCGCGCGGTTAGGCCGCGAGTTTGTTGACGCGGGCACCCGCAATGCCGGTCAGGGCCTTGTCGGCCGCTTTCTCCTCCTCCAGCGTTTCGGTGAGGAGGCGGGCGCAACCAGTCTTGCCGAGTTGCTGGGCGAACGCGATCAACGTGCCGTAGCGGGTCATTTCGTAGTGCTCCACCGCCTGGGCAGCGGAAAGCATGGCCGCGTCACGCACATGGGCGTCATCGCAATCGCTGATAATCTCGCGCGCCTCGCTGAGGATGCCGTCCATCGCCTGGCACGTCACAGCCTTCGGCGTCAGATTGTTGTTTTTGAACACCTGCTCCAGGCGCTTAACCTGATGGTGGGTTTCCTGCAGATGGTGCTCGAACGCCTTTTTCAGTTCGGGATTGGACGCTTTCTCCACCATGGTAGGCAGGTTCTTCACGATCTGGTTTTCAGCGTAATAGATGTCCTGCAGGGTGTGCACGAACAAATCGTCGAGTGTCTTGATTGGTTTCGAGAGCAGACCCATTACGGTCCTCCAGTTGTTGTGAGTAGGGCGTTGTTTTGCAGCGCCCCGACCATTAGAACGCATGAATGCGCGTGCGTTCGCCTGCATGCACGGGAGTGTGAAGACACACGCCGCCGCCTCTCTCCCTCCCCTTTGGCCACGGTATGAAACATGGCCAAAGCCAAAGAATAAAAGTCTTATGTTTTTTTCTTAAGAAAAAACTTTTTTGCTTTTTCTCGTGCTCACCCGCGCCGTTTGAAAACATGCGCATCGGTCGGGAAGGCGCGCGCGCGCACCTCTTCTGCATACTGCGCCACGGCCGCGGAAATCTGCTCGCCCAGATTAGCGTAACGTTTCACGAAGCGCGGGGTAAACTCATTGAATGTGCCGAGAACATCATCGATCACCAGCACCTGGCCGTCGCACTCCGCCGATGCGCCGATGCCGATCGTGGGGATCGCGATTTTCCGCGTGATAGCGGAGGCAACCGAGTCCAGCGTGCCTTCCACGACCACGGCGAAAGCGCCCGCCTCCGCCACCGCGTGCGCATCCTGCATCACTTTCGCGGCTTCATCCTCGGTGCGGCCGGTGGCGCGGAAGCCGCCTGCCACGTTCACCGATTGCGGCATCAGGCCGACATGGCCACACACGGGAATACCGCGCTTCGTGAGAAAGCTGATCGTGCCGGCCATCTCTGTTCCGCCTTCGAGTTTCACCGCGGCGCACCCGGTTTCGGCAAGCACGCGGGCGGCATTCTTGAAGGCCTGCTTGGGTGACTTCTGATAGGTGCCGAATGGCATGTCGACCACCACGCAGGCGCGCCGCGCACCGCGCATCACGGCCGCGCCATGCGCGATCATCATTTCTAGCGTCACCGCCAGCGTGCTTGGCAGACCATACAAAACCATGCCGAGCGAATCGCCCACCAGCAGCACATCGCAATGCTGATCGAGGCGCTGCGCCATCGGCGTTGTGTAGGCAGTGAGCCAGACCTGCGGCGTACCCTTCATCCGCCGCAGATCGGGGATGGTGATCGGTTTGTCGGCGCCGTGCACGCTCATGCCGTCGCCCCCGGCAGAAGAGCGTCGGCCCCGATATCGGTGCGAAAGAAACCGCCGGGAAACTCGACGGCGTGGGCCGCTGCGTAGGCCGAAGCCACCGCGGAAGCGAGGGTCGGGCCGGTGGCGACCACCGTGAGCACACGGCCGCCGGCGGAGACCACCCTGCCATCGCGCATATCCGTGCCGGCATGGAAGATCGCGGCATGCGGGGTCTCGGCCGCGCGTTCCAGACCGCCGATCGCGGCGCCCGTCGCGTAATCGCCTGGATAGCCACGCGCCGCCATCACCACGCCCGCGCAGGCCAGGTCCAAAGGCCGGATGCCGACCGCGCCGAGCGAGCCGTCGCAGGCGGCGGCGAAAGCCGCGAGAAGATCGGTCTGGGCCAGGCGTGGCAGCAGCACCTGGGTTTCCGGGTCGCCCAGGCGGACATTGTATTCGATCAGCATCGGTCCCTCGGCCGTCAGCATCAGGCCGGCGAAGAGGATGCCGGTGAACGGCGTGCCGCGCGCCGCGAGCGCGCGCAAGGCGGGGCGGATGAAGAGATCCAGCGCTGCAAACTGGGCCTCCACCGGAAAATTGGGCGGGGGCGAGATGGCGCCCATGCCGCCGGTATTGGGGCCTGAATTATCCTCACCTGCCCGCTTATAGTCCTGAGCGGCGCCGAGCAGGATGGCGTCGGTTCCGTCGCAGAGCGCGAACAGGCTCACTTCCTGGCCGGTCAGGCACGCCTCGATAAGGATTTTGGCGCCGGCCTCGCCGAGCCTTTGCTCGGTGAGCAGGGCGTTGATGGCGTCTTCGGCCGCCTGCCTGGTATGGGCGACCGTCACGCCCTTGCCCGCAGCAAGGCCATCGGCCTTGATCACGGCGGGAACGCCGCGCCGGCCGATGAAGGCCAGCGCATCCTCGGCCACGGAAAATTCCTCCCACAGGGCGGTGGGGATGCCGGCCTCGGTGCAAATCTGCTTGGCGAAGGCTTTGCTGCCTTCCAGGCGGGCGGCTTCGGCAGTCGGGCCGCAGCAGTGTATGCCGGCCGCCGCCATGGCGTTGGTCAGCCCCGCGACCAGGGGGGCCTCCGGGCCCGGGATCACCAGATCGATTGTCCGGGCGCGAGCGAAGTCGACCAGGGCCGGGATGTCGAGGATCCCGATGGCGACGTTTTCCGCCATGGTGGCCGTGCCGGGGTTGCCGGGGGCCACGTAGAGTTTTGTCAGCAGCGCGGAACCGGAAATGGCCCAGGCGAGGGCGTGCTCCCTGCCTCCACCGCCCACGATCAGCACGCGCATCCGACCCACCCGAGATAGTTGGTGAAATTTACCTGGGCCACCCCCTAGCATAGGGTGACCGCATGGACGAAGCCGCCGCATCCGCCCGAACCAACATACCCGAATATTCGGTGAGCGAACTTTCGGGGGCGATCAAGCGGACGCTGGAGGGCGCGTTTGGTCGCATCCGGGTGCGCGGCGAGATCACCGAGCTGAAGGTCTATAGCTCCGGCCACACCTATCTGAGCCTGAAAGATGAGGGCGGCAAGGTGCGGGCCGTGATCTGGAAATCAGCCGCCGGCCGGCTGGGGCTGAAGCCGGAGAACGGGGTGGAGGTGATCGCCACGGGGAAAATCTCCGCCTATGGCGACCGCTCGGAATACCAGCTGATGATCGAGCGGCTGGAATATGCGGGCGTGGGAGCGCTGCTCGCGCGGATCGAGTTGTTGCGCCAGCGCCTCGCGGCGGAGGGGTTGTTCGAGGCCACGCGCAAGCAGGGCCTGCCTGTATTGCCCGAATTAGTGGGGGTGATCACCTCGGCGAGCGGCGCGGTGCTGCACGACATCATCACCACGGTCGCGCGTCGGTTCCCGCGGCGCATCCTGCTTTGGCCGGTGCCCGTTCAGGGCGAAGGGGCGGCCGAGCGGATCGCGGCCGCGATCGCAGAGATGGACCGGCTGCCGGCACCGGGAATCCCGCGACCCGATGTGCTGATCGTGGCGCGCGGCGGCGGCAGCCTAGAGGATCTGATGGCCTTCAACGAGGAGGTGGTGGTGCGGGCGGCTGCCGCCTGCCGGCTACCGCTGATCTCCGCTGTCGGACACGAGACGGATACTACGCTGATCGATTTCGTGAGCGACCGGCGCGCACCGACGCCAACGGCCGCCGCCGAAATAGCGGTCCCTGCGCGAACAGAGTTGCTGGCGGACGTGGCGCAGAAGGCCGCACGGCTGATCGGCGGGCTGGACCGGGCGCTGCAGGGCGGGCGCAGGCGGCTGGAGGCGGCGGGCGGGCGGGTGCCCTATCTTCCCGCGATACTGGGTACGGCGCGCATGCGCCTGGATGATCGGTCGCAGCGCATGGGCCTTGCCTTGCCGAACCTGCTCGCGGCGCGGGCTGGCGCGCTGGTGCGGGTGGAACGGCATATCCCCGACCCGCGCAGCCTGATCGCGGCCCGCGGCAATATGCTGTCCCTGCTGAGGCTAAGGCTGCCGGCCGGATTGCGCGGCTCCGTGCAGCGGCATCGGGATGCGGCAGCCCTCGTGGCGCCGCGTCTCAATCCCGCCTGGCTCAAGCGTCGGTTGAGCGAACAGGCGGGGCGATTGGAAGTGCTGGCGGTGAGGCTCGAGGGGGCTTCGTATGAGCGGGTGCTGGCACGGGGGTTCGTGCTTGTGCGCGATGCGGCGGGCAATGCGGTCACGCATGCCGCCGGGGTAAGGCCGGGCGCCAGGCTGAAGCTGGTGTTCAGCGATGGGCAGGTCGGCGTGGTGAGCGAGGCACGGCAGGGAAAGCTGCCGTTATGACAGCAAGCCGGGTCTTGTCTTCAAAATCGTAAAATCTTGCCGGCGCGCCGCCAGGCCATCGCCCCATGCAGCCGACGGAGTGGCTGGATACCACGAGCCGCCATTACGATCAGCGCGGTGGCCAGGCGTTGCGTTGGGTTCCGCGCCGCGAGCGGCGCCGGCATCACCGGGCTGCTCCAGCCGGAGACCAGCGGCGTGCCGCTTTGCGGCCCGGTCGCCGACTCGAGTTTGGCGGTGATGATGGCGTGGCGCTGCGCGGTGAGGCGATGGCGGTTGGCGTTGAGAAACGCGGCCGCCGCTTCGTGCGCCTCGTCCAACCCGGGAGGCGGCGGCATCGCAGCGGTCTCGTGCGGTGCGCGCGGCACCAGTTTGATCGGTTCGCCCAGCTGGGCAAGCAAGGTTGCTTCGGCGCCACGGCGATGGGCGGGGTCGGTGCCTAGCGCATCGACATCGATCACGGTCGCCCCAGAGTCGAGGCTGGCGATGGCGCACAGGGTCCAGAAGGCGAGGAACCCCCGATACTGCTCGGCCGGCGCGATGCGGCGTATGTGACGCCAACAGGTTTCAACGCCATAGTCCAGGTTGGCACTGTGAAGGGGAGGCAGGCTGACCCCTAGGGTAGATACGGCGTTCGCCACGGCCGGATGCCGGGCATTGCGGGCCAGCACAAGCAGGGGGGCGAGCGCAAAATAGCGGTTCCGCTGCTGCTCCAGCAGACGCTGGATGGAGTGGAACTGGGCGAGTGGATCGCGCAGCACAACAAGGTGCATCGCTTGCGGAAACATAGCTTCCAGCCAGCCAACCCGACCGGCCGACCGGCAGAATTTCAGCACCGGCATTTTGCCATGCGCGGCCGGGCTCGCGAGCAGGCCAACGAGATAGGTCTGGAGCACGGCATCGGCCGGCTCGCCCGGCGCGCGGAAGAAATCGTCGAAGGCGAAGCGTGCGTCATAGCCGGCGACGCCGCGTCCGCGTGGGCCGATCAGGGCCCGATATTCCTCGAAATACGGGTCGGTCTCGCTATGGTTCGATTGCCAGGAGCCCGGTCGGATGCTGGAGAGGGTGCTGAGGCGGAAGCGCGCCGCTTGCTCGTGCAGCGGCTCGTAAAACCCACACACGCCGGCGGCGGCACGGCACCGGCTCCAAATCCAGGTGCCACCGCTGCGCCAGCTGGTATGCATAAAGATCGCCTGCGCGGCGCCGCCGCCTGCTGCTTCGGCCTCGTCCTGGCGAGATGAGCTAAAGGCAAATGCCTCTGGCGGCGCCGCCTCTCGCGCGGTCAGATCGCGCAGGTCCAAGCTGCAACCCCCTCTCCCATGCGCCGTTCCATGCCCTGGGCGCCGCGCATTCCTGTGTGTTGCGCCGTCGGCGACAACCCATGTCCTCCCCTGTAGCACAAACCCGCGTGAAATCACGGCAGATTGTTACATTTGGCAAGGCCGGGGCGCGGCACTTTGTCACGGCCGGACGCCGTTGTTCCACAATTGCCCCGGCCCTTCGCCCGCGCATGTGTGCCATTGCATGGGGCTGCTGCAACAAAGCGTTGCAAGCCGCGCGTTCGACGCCACCTCCGCCCATGCTAAGGAACAAAAAACGAACGGATCGGCTGGGTCATGGAGCTTCTACGCAAACTCGAAATCCTGGCGGATGCCGCCAAATACGATGCGTCCTGCGCATCCTCCGGCACCGTCAAGCGGCACTCCCTTGGCGCCAAAGGCGGTGTGGGCTCCACCGAGGGGATGGGGATCTGCCACGCCTACGCGCCGGACGGAAGATGCATTTCCCTGCTCAAAATCCTGCTGACCAATGCCTGCGTTTATGACTGCATCTACTGCATCAACCGGCAATCCTCCAACGTGCAGCGCGCTCGGTTCACGGTCGAGGAGGTCGTGAAACTCACGCTCGGATTTTACCGGCGAAATTGCATCGAGGGGCTGTTTCTGAGTTCGGGTATCATCCGCGATCCTGATTACACGATGGCGCAGGTGACGCGCGTGGCAAGGAGCCTGCGCGAAGAACACGGGTTCCGCGGCTATATCCATCTCAAAACGATCCCGGATGCCGATCCGCTGCTGCTCGCGGAAGCAGGAAAATATGCCGACCGGCTCAGCATCAATGTCGAGCTTCCGACTGAAACCAGCCTCGCGCGGCTGGCGCCGGAAAAGGATTTTTCCGGGATACGCCGGTCGATGGGGCGGATGCGGATGCAGATCGAGTCGGCGAAGGACCGCACATCCTCAGGGCGGGCGGCGCCCCGATTTGCGCCGGCCGGCCAGAGCACCCAGGTGATCGTCGGCGCCGATGACAGTTCCGATCGGACAATCATGCGGATGAGCACGAATCTTTACGGCGCCTACGGGTTGCGCAGGGTGTATTACTCTGCGTTCAGCCCGATCCCGCATGCCTCACCGTCGCTGCCGCCGCAGGCGGCGCCACTGGTGCGGGAACACCGGCTCTACCAGGCGGATTGGCTGCTGCGGTTCTATGGGTTCGGGGTGGAGGAGCTGGCGACGGATGGCGCGGACAATCTCAGCCTGGAGATCGATCCCAAGATGGCGTGGGCGCTGCAGAATCGCGGGCTGTTCCCTGTGGATGTGAACCGGGCGGACAGGGAGATGCTATTGCGGGTGCCAGGGCTCGGGGTGAAATCGGCGGGGCGCGTGGTGCTGGCTCGGCGCCACCGTCGGCTGCGCATGGAAGATCTGGCGCGGCTGCGCCTGCCGGTGAGCAAGCTGGCGCCATTCGTGATCACCGCCGACCACCACCCGGGTGCCACGCTCGACGCCACCCGGTTTGCGGTGGCCAAGCAGCGCCAGCTGGCGCTGCTCTGATCGGCCGATGCACGGTGTCGTCCTGCAGCACGTGGTGGATTTCGAAACCTGGCGGCGCCAGGCGCGTGCGCTGGCGCTGCAGGGCGTACCGCCGGAACAGGTGGTTTGGTCGGTCGAGGAAGCTTCCGACCTGTTTGCCGAGGCGGGAGACGCGGCTGAGGCTGCCGGCACCTTCTCAGTGCCGCGCAGCCTGATCGATCTGGCACGGACGGTGATCCAGGCGCGGGAGCCAGCTCGGTTCGGCCTGCTATACGCGCTGATCTGGCGGGCACATCGCGGCGAGAAGCAGATATTGCACGACGCCGCCGATCCGCTGGTCGCAAGGCTAATGCGCCTGGCGCAAGCAGTGCGCCGCGATACCCACAAGATGCGCGCCTTCCTGCGGTTCAGGGAGGTGAATGCCGATGATGCCTCGCGATACGTCGCCTGGTTCGAGCCGGATCATTACATTGTGGAAGCAAATGCGGCGTTTTTCGTGCGGCGCTTCGCCACCATGCAGTGGAGCATCCTCACGCCCTATCGCAGTGCGCACTGGGACGGCGAGATCGTGCGGCTGGGCCCCGGCGCGCAACGCGCGGACGTGCCGGATGACGATGCGCTGGAAGCCTATTGGCGTGCCTATTTCGCCAGCATCTTCAATCCGGCCCGCCTCAAAGTCTCGGCGATGCTGTCGGAAATGCCAAAGAAATACTGGCACAATTTGCCGGAGGCGGCCGCGATCCCCGAGCTTGTCAAAGCCGCGCGGGCACGAACCGAGGCAATGGTGGAGGCGCCCCTCATGTCGGCTCAGCGTCCCGCACGCAGGCCGATACGGCCCACGCTGCCCCCGGGGGAAGGACTGGCGGCCGAGGCCGCATCCTGCCGCCGCTGCGCTCTTTGGCAGCCCGCGACACAGACGGTGTTCGGCGAGGGGCCGCTCGATGCGCGGATAATGCTGGTGGGCGAGCAGCCAGGCGACCAGGAGGATCTGGCTGGGCGGCCCTTCGTCGGGCCGGCCGGTCAGGTGCTGGACCGCGCGCTCACGGAAGCAGGCATCCCCCGCACCGCAGTCTACATCACGAACGCGGTTAAACATTTCAAGTTCGAATCGCGCGGCAAGCGGCGCATCCACGCGACACCCGACCGTAGCGAAATCGAAACCTGCCGGTTCTGGCTGGATCAGGAACGCACTCTGGTGAAACCGGCGGTGACGGTGCTGCTCGGTGCCTCGGCCGCGCGCGCCGTTTTCGGCCGCGCGGTCACGATCTCCCGCGAGCGCGGCCGCCCGATAAAGCTGGATGAGGGGCTGGCGATGATCACCGTGCACCCTTCATATCTGTTGCGCCTGCCGGACGAAAACGCGAAGCAGCGCGAATATGCCGCGTTCGTCGAAGATCTCGCTGCTTCTCGATCGCTCGCCGACATCAAAGCTTCATGAAGCCGCAGCGTTGTTCGAAACATTCCGTTACATACACGAATACTGGATACAAAACGGCGAGAACCGGGCAGATCCGGATTATTCCGGTACTGATGTCGCGGCACATCATTGAACAATACACGCGATACGTGCAGCGATTTGGCCGCGCCTGCAACCCGCGATCTGCGCTTTAAGGAACGATTCCCGGCTGAATACACTACAAGTATGGTTTAAAACAAAACAGTTGAGTCAAAAAAACTCTGCAAACAGTTGACGCAAGCGTCTGGTCTACGCACAATAGTATAGCAATTTATTCCGCGCCGGACTGAATTGCGTCTGCACTGAATCCCACCAGGAGAGTCCCTCATGAGCCGTCTCGTCTTCGCCGCACTCGTTGCGGTAGGTTTCGCCGCAAGCGCGGTTGCTGCCGCCCCCACCAATACTTCGCACGCCACCAAATCCGATGTCGTGGAATGCCCGTTCGGGCACGTCTGCGTTGTCACGCATACCGGCGTTCACCTGTAACAAGCCAGCGGAAGCTGGATTTCCGTCCCAGAAATCCAGCTTCCTTCTTGATTTCGACAACCTTGATTTCGACGACCCCATTTTCGATTATCAATAAACCTCTCGGCCCCTTGTTGAGAGAGTCGCTTTCTTCTCCCTCCTCCTTGTGGGAGGTGCCCGGGTGAAGCACCCACGGCAAGTCTCGGCCGCCGGCATATTTCACCGTCTCATGGATAGAGTTTCGAGACCTGCCAGGCCCCGTCCTGCGCCGTATACTCCTGCGCCGCATACACGGTGCGATCGTGCAGGCGATATGGCATGTCCTGCCAGAACTCGAACCTTTCCGGTCGCACGCGATAGCCGGACCAGTGGGGCGGGCGGGGGATGAGATCGCCCGGATACTCGTTGTCGAGACTGCGGAGGCGCAAGATCAGCTCGTTACGGTCCGGCAGGGGCCGAGACTGGTCAGAGGCCCAGGCGCCCAGGCGGGATTCGCGGGGGCGGCTTCGGTAATACGAGTCCGCCTCATGCGCCTGCACAGGTTCGACCGGGCCTTCGATCCTTATCTGCCGGCCGAGCGTCTTCCAATGGAACAGCAGCATGGCGAACGGGTTGGCCGCGAGTTCGAGGCCCTTGCGGCTTTGCGTATTGGTGTAGAACACGAAGCCGCCGCGATCGACCCCCTTCAGCAGCACGGTCCGCGCGCTTGGGCGGCCGTCTGACGTGGCGGTCGCTAGCGTCATCGCATTGGGATCATTGAGCTCCATGCGCCTGGCATCGGCCAGCCAGGCATCGAACACGGTGAACGGATCGGAGGAGAAGGAGTGAGACATCGTCGGAAATCCAGCCTTTTCGTGCAACTGTGTTCTTTTCTCCAGAAAAGAACATACTTTCTTATGCATCTGATATAATTGGATTTCTGTCCACCCCTCACATGCCCACTTGCCTCGGCGGCGCGCGCTGTGTCACCACCAATGCCCCCCGACCCTCCCAGAGCGCTTTACCGAGGATCTTATGCCCGACAGCCCCCAAATCCTTGCGCCGCGCGGATCGCTCATGCACGGCAAGCGGGGCGTGATCATGGGCGTGGCCAATGAACGGTCCCTGGCCTGGGGCATTGCCGCGGCGCTTGCGGCGCAGGGGGCGGAGATCGCGTTCACCTACCAGGGCGAAGCACTCGGCCGGCGGGTGCGGCCGCTCGCGGCCAGCGTCGGCTCGGGCATCGTCGTACCATGCGACGTGGCCGACGACACCACCATCGACGCGGCCTTCGAGGAGGTGCGGCGGCATTGGGGCACGATCGATTTCATGGTCCATGCGATCGGCTTCGCCGACAAACAGTTTTTGCGAGGGCGGTATGTGGATACGCCGCGGGAGGCGTTCCTGCAGGCGCTGGATATCTCGTGCTTCTCCTTTACCGCGGTGTGCCGACGGGCGGCCGCCCTGATGCCGCAGGGCGGATCGCTGCTCACGCTCAGCTATCTGGGCGCGGAGCGCGTGGTGCCGCATTACAATGTCATGGGAGTGGCCAAGGCAGCGCTGGAGGCCTCGGTGCGGTATCTGGCGATGGATCTCGGGTCCGCCGCGATCCGGGTGAACGCCATCAGCGCCGGGCCGGTGAAGACGCTGGCGGCGAGCGGCATCGGCGATTTCCGCTACATCCTGCGCTGGAACCAGCTGAACAGCCCGATGGAACGCAATGTGGGGCTGGAGGAGGTCGGCGGCGCCGGGCTCTATCTTCTGTCGGATTTGTCGACTGGCGTCACTGGCGAGGTACACCATGTGGATTGCGGCTACCACGTGATCGGCATGAAAAACCCGAAAGCACCGGATATCGCGGCGGTGCCGGAATAGCGGCGTGAGCTTCAACACCTTCGGCCTGTTGTTTCGGGTGACCACCTGGGGCGAGAGCCATGGCCCCGCGATCGGCTGCGTGATCGATGGCTGCCCGCCCGGACTGCGGCTCTCGGAAGCCGACATCCAGCCCTATCTCGACAGGCGCCGCCCCGGGCAATCCAAATTCACCACCCAGCGGCAAGAGCCGGACGAGGTTCGCATCCTCTCCGGCGTGTTCGAGGGCCAAACTACCGGCACGCCGATCGCGCTCGAGATCGCCAATGTCGACCAGCGGTCGAAGGATTACAGCGAGATCGCGCGAAGCTACCGGCCCGGCCACGCAGATTTCACCTACGACCGGAAATACGGGGTGCGGGATTATCGCGGCGGCGGCCGCAGCTCGGCGCGCGAGACCGCCTGCCGGGTGGCCGCCGGCGCGGTGGCAAGGCGCGTGCTGGGCGAGGCATTGACGATACGCGGCGCTCTCATCCAAATGGGCCCGCACCGCATCGACCCTGCGCGGTGGGACTGGGCGGAGGTGCGGAAAAATCCGTTCTTCTGCCCTGATACACACGCGGCCTTGCAGTGGGAGGCATACCTCGGCGAGATACGCAAGGCGGGATCCTCGGCCGGCGCGGTCGTCGAACTGGTGGCGGAGGGGGTTCCGGCCGGGCTGGGCGCCCCGCTATACGGCAAGCTGGATGCCGATCTGGCGGCGGCGCTGATGAGCATCAATGCCGTCAAAGGGGTCGAAATCGGCGACGGATTTGCGACGGCCGCGCTGAGCGGCGAGGCCAATGCCGACGAGATGGGGATGGATGACGGCGCAGTCTCCTTCGGGTCGAACCATGCCGGCGGTATTCTGGGGGGCATATCGACGGGGCAGCCCGTAGTGGCCCGGTTTGCGGTAAAACCGACCAGCTCGATCCTGACGCCAAGGCGCAGCGTGACCGCGTCCGGCGAGGATACCGAGGTCGCGACGCGGGGGCGGCACGATCCGTGCGTGGGCATCAGGGCGGTGCCGGTGGGCGAAGCGATGCTAGCCTGCGTTCTGGCCGACCATCTGCTGCGGCACCGGGGTCAATGCGGCTAGAGCATTTTCCGATCGCGTCGGGTGAGTGCAGTCGTTCGGAAAATGCTCTAGCTCTTTGTTTTGGCGAGCATCTTTATCCGACGGGTAACCCCGTGCGGTCGAATGATGCTCTAGTGTCCTGCCCCCAAATGTCGCCATTCTTCACGGCGGGCGTAGGCGATAAGCAGGCCACTGACAATAACGAGGGAGTGTCCCGGTTCCGAACGTATTTCAATCCAACGAAGGTCGGAATCGGAACACGAAGGGCGCGTCGGCGATCGCGCTGCGGCCGCCGGCCATTGATCCATGTAACCGTGAATCGTATGCGCGATGCATCCACAAGCGGGATACACTTGATAATCTGTGATTGCACTGGACTCTCCTAAGAAAGTCAGTGTGTTGTCCTGCCCGACCGCCGCCATTCCTCTAGGTGATGCAGCCCATGACCGAGCCTGATCTCACCGCTGCCCTCAATGCGCTCGTCGACCGGATTGGCCGGACAGCCTGGCAGGCCCGCATGGCGGACCTCAAACGCGGCTGCACGCCCACCCATGCCGGCCGCGCGCTCAGCCAGCTCCATGTGCTGGAACTGATCATCGAGCGGCTTCGCCGGCCCGGACGCAATACGCCACTCACCCAGATCGATCGCCGCGTGGCGACGCTCGCGGCCGAATTGGTGGCGATGGCGGACAGCCTGACCGAGGCGGGCCGCAACCGGCTGGATCTCGCCTTGGCGGAGGCGATGCGGGGCCCCAACAATTTGGTGCCGCTCTTCCACACGATCCGCGCCGCCTCCCTGCAACGGCAACGCGGGTTCGAGGTAGGGTTTTGCGGGCTGGATGAGGGCGCGCCCTTCGACCTGATGATCGCCAGCGGCGGCGTGGAAGCCGAAATCGTCTGCGACGTGATGTCGGCCGAAACCGGGCGCGATCTGCACCGCGGCGCCTGGTCGCAATTGATGGACCGGGTGGATCCCGACCTGCAAAGCTGGCTGGCCGCCCATCCGGGTCGTTATCTGCTGAAAATGACCCTGCCCCAGGGGCTGAAAGGATCCCAGGATGGCGGCAAGCTGGGCGAGCTGCACCAGCGGATCGCCCGCATGCTGTCGGACCAGCGACGCGCCGACCACGACGAGGCGGCGGTGCTGCGGCTCGATCCGCTGATGCTGGCGGCGGCCCAGGCGAGCGAGCTTGGGCTGATGCCGCGGCTGCGCCGCGAATTCGGCCCCGAAGCCCATTTGGCGGTGACCGCCTCGGGCAACGCCGTATTCGTGATGGCCGCGCGCGCCGGGCGCGAGGATGAGGTGGCGGGCGCCGTGCACCGCCGGATGGCCGAGATCGCCCCGATTCGCCTCACTGGCACGCGGCCCGGCATCCTTGCCATGTTCATCGAGGATACCGACCGGCTGGAATGGGGCATCCTGCGCGACCAGCTGCGGCTCGAAGGCGAGGCCCGCCACTTCATGACCCGGCCCGAAGCACGCGACGTGGTGGCCGTCACTTGCGCCTCCCGGCTGGAGCTGCTGGGCGGCGAGGACAGCGAACGCGCCAGCGGCGGCGAACTTCGCTTCCGCAACCCCGGGCATCCGGCGGCGAAGCAAGCGGCCCTCGCGCCAGCAGTGCTCTCCACCCCCTGAACCGCGGCTCAAAAAAACGCCAATGATCCCGCCGTCATAACCCGCCGGACATCCCCACCCCTGGTGGGGGGCCGGGATGGGGCACCAGGGCAAACACCGTCAGTATTGCCGCCAGCACTATGTCCACAGGCGATAGCTCGACCGCGGGACCGAACACGCTGGACTTCCCACCAGATGCGTGGCATCGCACCCGCATCAGACATCTGTGGAATGACATAAGACGACCATAGACATCGGCCGCCGCATTTCTTGCTCCCCCTTGTGGGAAGGGCCGGGTGGGGGCTCTCGCCACGAGTCATCAATTTTCGTCCACTGATGTAAATTAAGATGGCCTTATATCTCAACAGCTTCGCACTCTGCCTGGGGGCGGTGGCGCTTCTGGTCATCCAGAGGTTATGGGCGAGCTACCGGTTCCGCACCTTACGGTGGCCGACCGGCCTTGGCTTCTATGGCTTCCGGCGAAATGTCGTCCGCACCCTGCGGATGAACGGATGGAATGTAGAAAAGCGCGTCGCATGGTCGCCGCTGAGCTTCTTTGCCGACAAGGGTAGACGCAAATGCGCGTTCATCTGCATTCCGGCGGATATTCCCGTGACGGTGTCGACCATCAGAGATTTTGCGAGCATCCCGACAACGATCACCGGAGGGAAGTCGGTGGTTGTGGTGACGCTCGATGAGGTCGACGACTACTACATCGAAATGGCGGCGCGCGGCGGCGTTACACTGATCTGGTATCGGAATCTGGCAAAACTTTGAGCCAAAGACGGGCACGGAAGATGCTGCCCTGACGGAGACACACATGGTCAAGACTGCGATTATGTTCGGAACGCAGCGTTGCGGTTCGAATTTTTTTCTGTCGGCCTGCAGAAAGCTGGAGGGGATTGGGGTTTTTGGCGAAATGTATCATCGCGGCGGTGCGTTTCCGTTCGAACGGAACCCGAAACTCGATTTTGCCACGCGGCAAAGGCTGGGCGAGATCATCCGCACCTCCTTCCCCGATCACGCCAAGGAGCCATTCGCGGGCTGGGCACCGGCCGCCACACACACTGAGGCGGCCGATGCCGCGATCAACAAGGCGCTCGTGCGCTTCAGCCACAAGACGCCCAATCGCTACTACGAGGCGGTGCAGAAACTCGCCAAGCACCCGCGCCTCATTTTCAAGATCTTCCCGGAACATCTTGAAATGATGCAAATCCTGTCGATCCTGCGGGAACAGCGGCCGCACGTGCTGCTGATGCTGCGCAATCCGCTCGACACGTTCATTTCTTACAAAAAACTTGTCGAGACGACCAAGCCGCAGGACGCGGACACGACTGACATGAAGATCAAATTCAATGCGGCGGAGTATTTTGCCTTCAAGGCGGCGGCTGCCACATACTATCGCACGATACGCGACTATTGCGAGCATGAGACGCTGCCGGTCCAGGTGTGCCATTACGAATGGCTGCATGGCGGCAGCGAGGCCGAAAAGGTCGAGAAAGTGCGCGACCAATTGAACCGACTGTTCGGCGAGCTCTTCACGTTCTCCGAAGAAGCGGAAACCACATCTCTGTTCAAGCGGCAGGACAGCGCCGACACGACGGCCGACAAGGTCACCAACCCCGCCGCCCTCCCCCGCGCCCCGCAAATATTGCTGTGCGATTGACGTGGGCGAAGGAACGCCTGGGGCTCTGCCCCCCTGCACCCAAGCTGGAACCTGAGGTCCCCCACCCAATCGGCCTTCCTGCCTCTGGGCCATCCCACTTGCATCCGTTCGCGCACCGCGCGTAGAGCACGGGGCGCTTGAGGCACTGAGGAGTTTCAACCTGATGCCTAATCTGATCGATGCGGCACGCCTGCGCACGCCGGACGAATTGGCCCTGACGCCGCTGCTGCCACGCCGCATATTGATCGTCGGCTCCTGCCTGGCGGATGACTGGGCGCGGCGGTTACGGGGTTTGCCACAACCCTGCGAGGCCGATCTCTATTTGATCGGCCGTGAATTGCCGGCGGAGCCCAGCCTGCCGATCGCCGAATATGATTTTCAGCTGGTGCAGATCGGCCTGCGTTTCGTGCTGCCCGATGGCGCGTTTTCGCAGCTTCGGCAAACCGATATGGCCGGCCATGAAAAACTCTTCCAGCACGCGCTGAACAGCCTGCAGACATTGCTCACCGATGCCATGCACTGGAACCGCACGCACGGGATTCTAACCTTCGTATTTCCGTTCGTGACACCCTCGCAGAACCCGGTCGGGCGCCTGATGCCGCGCTACGATCTGCGCAACCCCGTTTATTTCATCGAGAAGCTGAACGAGGCGCTGGCGCAGAGCCTCCAAAGCTACACCAACGCGTATTTTTTCGATTTCAACGAAATCCTAGCGTCCTTCGGAAAACTATTCGCGCAGGACGATATCTACGCCGCCATCAACCATGGCGCTTTCATGTCCAACTGGGATCACAAATTCGATCAGAACCGGCTTGAACGGGCCGAAAAGGCGACCGACCTCTTTGGCCCGCGCGTCGATCTGATATTCGGCGCGACGTGGCGCGAGCTGGTCGTGATGTTCCGCAGTATTCGCCAGACCGACATGGTGAAATTGGTGGTCGTGGATTTGGACGATACGCTGTGGCGCGGGGTAACGGCCGAGCTCGACCTGGCCAAATTGCCCAGTTCGGAAGGCTGGCCGAAAGGCATGTGGGAGGCGCTGCGTTTTCTGAAGCGCCGCGGCGTTCTGCTGGCCATCATCAGCAAGAACGATGAAGAGAGGGTTCGGGGTTTTTGGAGCCTGATGGTCGGCCGGCTGTTGAACCTGGATGATTTCGCGATGGTGCGGATCAACTGGAAGCCCAAGCCCGAAAACATGGCCGACATCCTGGCGCATGTGAACCTGTTGCCGCGCAACGTGGTTTATCTGGATGATAACCCTACAGAACGGGCGGCGATCAAGGCGGCCTATCCGGAGATACGGGTGCTCGGCGGCTCGCCGCTGGCCTGGCGGCGCGTGCTGCTGTGGTCGGCGGAGACGCAGGTGCCCGAAATCACAGCCGAATCGGCCGCGCGCACGGAGATGATGCGCGGGCAGGTAACGCGCGAGACCCAGCGGGCCATGATGTCGCGCGAGGAGTTCCTGGCCACGCTGAACGTGCGCGCCCAGCTTTTTCCGGTGAAACGGATGCAAGATCACCGGTTTCCCCGCGTGTTCGAGCTGATCAACAAGACCAATCAGTTCAACACCACGGGCAAACGCTGGACGCATGAGGAATGTGCGGCCGCCTATGCGGGCGGCCAGATCGAATTTTTCACCTTCGAGGTCGCCGACACCTATACCGAATATGGGCTGGTCGGCGTGATCGTTTTGGAAAAGAACTGCATATCCCAGTTCGTGATGAGCTGCCGGGTGATGGGCCTGGGCATAGAAGCCGGTATGGTGGGGAAGATCGGCCACATCCTGCACAAGCGCGGCCTGGGGCATATGACGGCCGTGGTGCAGGAGACCGAGCGGAATGCGCCGTGCCGCGACATTTACGAGCGCAGCGGCTTCCAGCTGAAGGATGGGTTGTGGCATTGCGCAGCGCCCGGGGCATTGCGCCTGCCCAAACATATCAAGTTCGGCGGGATGGCGCCGCCAAAGGCGGAATTGACGAAGGCGGCCGAATGACCCGCGCGCGATGATCGGGCGGCGTGGGCTTGGCCGCGCCGCGGCGGCCCTCGGATTGGCGGCTTGTGGGGGCACGCCGGCACGCGGTGCCGCGCGGGCGTCCCTCGGCACACGCCGCACCGTGCACATCAACACCGGCCTGCTGCGCGACCCGCAACTTGGGCCGGTAACCGGGCCGACCACCTTCGCCCTGGCGCTGCGGCTGGAAGATGAGCCGGTGGCGTTGCGCATCGGTTTCGGCAACGACATTGCGCTCGACTATGCGCTCACCTCGGCCGCGGCCTGCGTGAGCACATCCTATGCGGATGGCGTGAACCCGGACGGCGGCGCGCCCTGGACTCTGCTGACAACCAATAGCGGCGGACGCGACGTGCCGGAGGGCGCGCCTGCGGCCGGGTTATTGCGCGCGATGGCTGTACCGGGGAATGGCGGCGGCCCCCGTGTGCCAATGCTGGCCTGGACCGACTGGTGCCCGATCAGCTCGGTGCCGCCGGAGGATGGATCGGGCCGGCCGATCCTGTTCGTGCGCGTCACCTCGCCGCCCTGGTCGGCGCCGCGCTCCTGCAACGTGCCGAAAACCCCTCGTGCCGTGCCGGCACCGCAGGGGCGCGACATCATGGCGAAGATGTGCGTAGACCAGGACCATGCGACGGCGCCGGGCCGGCGCGTGGGCGGGTTCCATCCCTGGGAGGCGTCGCCGGTTTACTGCGTGCAATATGTATCGCGCACACGGGGAGCGACGGTGCTGTGGGGCGGCGATAGCTGGTTTGCCGGCGACACCACGCCCGGCAAATTGGACGGGTTCGGGCTGCAGAGCTGTATCGCCCTATCTACCCCGGCCCTGCCGGTCGCCCCCGCGAATTACGCCTGGAGCGGCAGCCCAAGCGGGCTTTTCCTACCGTTGCTTGAGCGCATGCTGGCCGCGTGCCGCCCGCAAATTGTGCTGCTGCCGGGCTGGGCCGGCAATGACCGGCCGACGCCGGAGGTGTCGGCAACCTATGACAGGCAAGTGATGCAGCTGGTAGACCAGTCGCAAAGGCTCGGTGCCGTGCCGGTGCTGCTCACGCGATTTCCGCGGATATCGCTCGTGCAGGATCGGGCCGGGGCGCTTTTGGCCGACCGGCTGCGGAAGCAACAGCTTCGGCTGAGCCGGAACGGAACTCTGGTGCTGGATACTACCCCAACCCTGGAGGACCCGAGGCAAACAAGCACCTACCGGGATGGATTGTCGGCAGACCACACCCACCCGAACGAATCGGGGCATGCGGCGTTGGCACGGGAACTCACTGAATTGCTACAACGGTTGATCTGAAAATTTTCTGCGAACACAGGATTTGAACGGGATTTATTCGTGCCGATATACAACCTGTCAGACGTACCAGAATTTCTAAATGTGAAAGGCCGCTTTGACGCGTCTTCTACGATCAATCTGACTGCACAGGGCGAGCGCGCCATTCAAACCGGCACCCTGCAATTGTTTTTGTCACAGATCGGGCCCAGCGAGGGGATTAAGAACCTCCGACTCAAGATCAATCGTGTACGGGGCACGATTGCCCTCGGCATAGCCGGCGACGATGCCAGAATCGAGTTTGGCGAAGGGTGCGCCGGAAAGTTTTTCGCAAGATTGTGGCGCAAATCGACCATCATTGTAGGACAGCAGACCACCGCGAACAGTGTGCGCATTGCCTGCGATCAGTCGCGGGTCATCATTGGATCCGACTGCATGTTATCAGACAATGTGCTTATACAATCGGCTGACCAGCACGGCATCGTTGACATCGTGAGCGGCAGGATCGTCAACGATAAAATGCGCAACACGATCATCGGGGATCATGTTTGGCTGGGTCGGCAGTCAACTGTGATGCCGGATGTAAAGATCGGGTCCGGCTCGATTGCCGCCACCGGCGCGCTCGTAACGTCCAACATACCGCCCACGTCAATCTGCGCCGGCATTCCCGCGAGGGTCGTCAGAACGGGCGCCACCTGGTCGCGCAGTCCCACGGCGCTGGATCAGTATTCCGCAACCCTGGTCGAAGCACATCGAACAAGTTCGGCGGCCGACAGCAACCCGCCAGAGGCATAGAATGCAAAACGATGACCTTGTGCCAGACCCCGTCATCCCCGAGGGCACGCCCTCTGAGGATGCTTCAAAGGGGAAAGACAAAGCCCCGGCGAGACCTCAGTCCGAGCGGCAAAAGCCTTTGTCCGCCCAGGAGTTTCTGTTCCCTTCACGCTTGCAGGTCACGCCCACGCCGATCAACCGGCTGCTGCTGGTCGGCTCATGCCTGTCCACTGAACTCTCCAAGCGGCTCGGTAAGATTTCAGGCGACGTCAAGCATGATTTCATTCTGTTCAACAACGCCGCCCAATTGCCGGAGGAACTGCCCGCCCCGCCTGGGGAGTATACGATGCAGATTCTGCAGATCGCCCTCAGAACCCTGCTGACCGACCAGATTGTCCTGTTCAAGGAGTTTCGCGACAAGTCCATGTTCGGTGCGATCCTCGACCGCGGAATGAACACGATCGACGTGATGCTGGAGGCCGGCCTGAAATATCAGCGAGCCTACCATTTTCCCGCGCTGGTCACGAATTTCATTGTGCCCTCGACGCCGATCGCCGCCTGCCTGGTGGAGGAGGCGACCTCATCGGATATCGCCTGGATCGTCAGGCGGCTGAACGAACATCTTGCCGACCGCGTGGCCGACCTGAAAAATGTGTATCTTCTCGATACGGATGCCCTCGCCGGCGCGCTCGGCAAGGATGCTATCCTGGACGACTGGTATCAAATCTTTTCTCATAACGCGGCTTTTTTCAACGATTGGGTGGAACGCGCGGCCCATCCATTCTACTATCCATACGGAGCCTTGCGCATCGGCGATTTCATGCCAAGCGGCATGGAGCCATTCTTTAGCCTGATCTGGCGGGCGATCGAGGCCAAGATACGCGCTCTGCGCCAGGTGGATCAGGTCAAGCTCGTGATATTCGACCTGGATAACACGCTTTGGCGCGGGCAGATCGCCGAACATTACCGCGAAGGTGCAGACCATCCCCTTGCCGCGGCCTGGCCGCAAGGGCTGCCCGAGGCGATCCATCACTTGCGCGCGCGCGGCATCCTGGTGGCCATATGCTCCAAGAACGACGAGGAGATCGTGCGGGAGCGATGGGATCTGGCCATCCCCAATCGCTGGCTCAAGCTCGAGGATTTCGTTGCCGCCAAGATCAACTGGCAGCCGAAGGCGGTTAATATCGCCGATATCCTGGAGGCCACCGGCCTTACGCCGAAAAGCGTGGTCTTTGTCGACGACAATCCGCTGGAGCGCGAGGCGGTTGCAACCGCCTTCCCCGCCATCCGGATCATCGGTGACAACCCGTTCCTGACACGCAGCATCCTGCTGCGCGCGCCGGAAACCCAGGTTGCGGTATTGACACAAGAATCGGCCCGGCGCGAAAATATGATCCGCAAACAGATCGAGCGCGAACATGAGCGCGCGGTGATGTCCCGCGAGGAATTTTTACGCGGGCTGGACTGCAAGCTGGAAGCCGAGATCATAACCGATGAAAGCCATCCCCGTTTCGCGCGCGCGCTGGAACTGATCAACAAGACAAATCAGTTCAACACGACCGGCCGCCGTTGGCCGGCAAGCGAAATTGCGGCACTGCTCGCCGGTGGCGGAAGGCTGATCATTGCCACCGTCTCGGACAAATTCACCGATTACGGCCTGATCGGCGTGATCATCCTGAATGGTGCGACCATCGAGCAATTTGTGATGAGTTGCCGCGTGCTCGGGCTGGAGATCGAAAAGGCGGCGCTATCGGCGGCCATCGGTCTCGCGCGCGCGAACGGGTCGCGTTCCATTCGCGCCCTCATGCAACCGACCAAGGAGAACCGGGTGAGCCAGGATGTCTACCTGAAGGCAGGGTTTACCCCCGAGGATGACGCATTTGTTTTCGATGGCAACGAGCTCCCATGCCCGGAGCATATCGTTCTGACCCTCACGACCTGATGCGCGCGGGGGAGCGGATTTGGCAAACGGCATGACGCTGACGCGCCGGGCATTGGCCTCGTTTTCACTATGGTGGGCGACGCAAACAAACAGCCGGGCCGGGCCGCCGCCAGATCCCCTCGCCTATCTGACCGACCCCGCTTTCCAGCCGCATGATGGTCCCCGCGGCAAAGTCGAACAATTTGTCTTCGATAGATCCGTGATTTATCCCGGCTACCGCCATGCCTGCGCGGTCTATCTGCCCAATCAACGCTTCGTTTCGCACGCGCCGGCGTTGATGGTGTTCCAGGATGGCCCGCATTTCGTGGGGGCGAACGGCGTTTGGCGCACGCCGGATGTGCTCGATAACCTGATTGCCGCGGGCGCGGTGCCACCGATGATCGGCGTTTTCGTCTCTCCCGGTTTCGATACCCGGCTGGTTCACGGGTCGCGCGCGGCACATGATTCGGTCACGCTGGAGAGATCGGTCGAATACGATACGCTATCGACCGTCTATAGCGATTTCCTGTTGAACGAGATCCTGCCGCTGGCCGCGGGCTACGGCACCTGGACCGACGATCCGGACCAGCACGGTATCGGCGGCCATTCCAGCGGCGCCATTTGCGCGTTCACCGTGGCCTGGAACCGTCCGGACAAGTTCCGCAAGGTGTATTCCGCCAATGGCAGCTTCACCAATATCCGCGGCGGCGGCAAATACCCCGAGATCGTCGCCGCCGGCCCGAAACGCCCCTTGCGCGTCTATCAATGGTCCGACACGCACGACATGTCGCGCCCCGATTGGGGCGATTGGGCCACCGCCAACAAGGCCATGGCGGCTGCTCTGGAGGCCGCCGGCTACGACCATGAATTCGAGTTTGGCGAAGGCAGCCACAACCCGATCTACGCTGCCGCGCGCTTCCCGGCAGCCCTGAAATGGCTTTGGCGCTGAGCGGCCGCCCGGCTTCGATGCGGCGCAACCCCTGATCCACGGTGGCGTTACACCGCCCGACCGGAGATATGTGCATGACGCCGAATACGATGACGGACCGCGATCTGGACCGCAAAATCGCGCAACTCGACAGGCTGTTGAACGACCCCGCCATCCGCATGGAGCCCCACCTGGTATGGGCGCTGCTCGCCGACGTATCACGCGGCGCCAACCGGCGCCCATCGGCCAAAGCCTGGACCTTGGAGGCTCATAGCGCCTGAAGGCGCCGTATCCCCTTAAAAATCCAGATCGGTGTAATGTTTTGGGGGATCCACGCCGGCCACGCGGTCGGTCAGCAGCGGCCGGAAAGAGGGGCGGGATTTCATCCGCGCATACCAATCGCGCGCCGGGATGGAGACCGACCAATCCACCTCGCCGGCAAAATCCAGCGCCGAGAGATGGCCGGCGGCGGCAAAATCGGCGAGCGACAAATCATTGCCGGCCAGCCATTTGCGCTGCTCGGCCAGCCACCCCAGATATTCGAGATGGCTACGCAAATTATTGTAGCCGGCGCGGATCAGCACCGTATCCGGCTGGCCGCGGCCAAACAGCCGCTTCATGAATTTTTCGCCGAGCAGGTTGCGGGTCACTTCCTGCGCGAACTTGCCGTCGAACCAGGCGATCAGGCGGCGCACCTCCACCCGCTCGGCCAGGGTGCGGCCCAAAAACGCGACATCGGGATAGGCCTCCTCCAGGTATTCGCAGATCACGCCGCTATCCGGGATCACCAGCCCGTTATCCTCCACCAGCACCGGCACGGTGCCGGCGGCGTGCATGGCCAGGTATTCGGGCCGGCGCTCCCACACTTTCTCGATCTTGAGCTCGAAGGGCAGCCGCCTCTCCGAAAGAACGAGGCGCACTTTCCTGGCGAACGGCGATAGCGGAAGATGGTAGAGCACGCGCATCGGCAGGCTTATGACATCACAGGCGCCCCGCGCCAAATGAGTTCGGGAACAACAGGCGGCCATGCACGCGGATAAACTTGTTATGATGCTGAATCAGATTGCCACGTTCCACCGTCGGCTGCCTCTGGAGGCGGCGGCGACGGAAGTGGCGGCCCATCTCCAGCAATTCTGGGAACCAAGAATGCGCGCAGCGATCTGCGGGCATCTCGCGACAGGCGGCGAGGGCTTGTCCGACATCGCCAGGCGCGCGGTGGCACTGGTGAAGGCGCGGGACGAAGGTCGGCTACCCTTCGATCCTTATCAGGCCGCGAAGATCACGCCGCCTTTGGAAGCGTAGTTTAGTCCACGCCGAGAATGGGTCGGGGCACATGGTTCCAGAACGGCGATGGATACGCATATCCTGTCCACGCCGCCCGCGCGTCCATGCTTTGAGCCGGTTTACGAAGTCTCCTGATGGTTTCAACCCAGGGCTGATTGTCGCCGGCCCGACCTGCCGATTTTAAGTGCATTCCCCTCACGATTACGTTATGTTGACGTGCCGAGGGAGCGTGTCGTATGCAGGAGGGTTATTTTGCCGAGGTGGTGGCAAGGCGGGTCACCTCGGTCCCTCCTGCGGCGCATCTCATGGCCCGCTATGCCGGCCGCGTTCCACGCTACACAACCTACCCGATCACCGCCCGGTTTGTTGAACAAATCGATGATAGCGCCCATCGCCTTTGGTTGAAAAACGTGGCACCGGGGCGTCCGGTTTGCGTGTATGTCCACCTGCCGTTCTCCGACCAGCCAGTCTCGCACAAAAGTGGCACCACCATCGCGCTCACGGCGCGCGCGCTGATCGAGGAATACGTCGCTACCCTAACCAGGGAAATCGATCTGGTGGCCGAAGCGCTCCCGGGCCGGCTCGACGTCAGCGCGGTGCATTTCGGCGGCGGCACGGCGACTATGCTTGCAATCGCCGGCTTCGCCAAAATCATGGACGCGCTTCGCCGGCGGTTCGATATTTTGCGCATGGCCGAGATCGCGGCAGAGCTCGATCCAAGCACGCTCACCCCCTCCTGGGTTGAAGCCGCCCAGGCGCTCGGGCTGAACCGGGCAAGCCTTGGGGTGCAGGATTTCGATCCGATCGTGCTGCAGGCGATCAACCGCAACCAGTCGTTCGAACGCGTCGCCGCCTGCTTCGGCTGGCTGCGCGATGCCGGGGTCACATCGATCAACCTCGAGCTGAATTATGGCCTGCCCCACCAGAATGTCGGCCGGCTGCTCACCACCGCCGCGCAAGCGGCGAGCCTCGCCGCCGACCGGATCACGCTGGCCGCCTATGCGCGTAACGCGCCGCCCATGCAGGCACTGCCCTCGCCGCAAAACCGTCTCGCACATGCACAGGCCGCGTCGGCGCAGCTGGTTTCGATGGGCTATACGCGGGTCGGGCTGAACCATTTTACCTTCGGGCAGGATAAATTGGTGGTGGCGCAGGCCAATGGCCGGTTGAGACGCAATTTCCAGGGTTATACGGCCGACGATGCCGTCAGCCTTGTAAGCTTCGGCGCCGCCGCGATCAGCAAGCTGCCGGACGGTTTTGTGCAAAGCCACGGCGCGGTACCGGCCTGGCACGGCTGCATCGCAGAGGGCCGGCTGCCGGTCAGCCGTGCGGTGGAACGGACCGAAGACGACCGTGTGCGTGAAGCCGTGATCGAATCGCTGATGTGCCAGTTCCACGTCGACCTACGCGACATTTCGGCACAATTTCTTCTCACACAGGCCGACAGGGATGAGCTACTGAACGCCGGTCACTGGGCCGAACTCGCCGCCATGGAAGCGGACGGGCTGGTGCGGTTGGAACTGGAAGGCGGCCAGCCTGTGGCAGTTTGCGTGACGGAGGCTGGGCGTCCCTTTGTTCGAAACATGTGTGCGCTGTTTGATGCCTACCTACGATATCCGGCCATCCGGGCGGCCGCGCCGGCCTAGAAGCAGCGCGAGCTCTGCTGTCTCGCCAAACCGAATTACGTCAGTTTTCGTCGCCGGCAGCCTCAGCCTTGCTGGCTCCGGCCCATGCCTCGCACAGGCAGTGGGTGCGACCAGCACCGACACCCTGCCCTTCGCGCGGCAGATCTATCAACCCTGCTGGGATTGCACGGCGGGGCTGGACCCCATGCAGCTGTTCTTCTCGGCCAATCCCAAATCGCAATTCGCGAACGCCTCGCTGATGGCCGAAGTGCGCAAGCTCTCCGCCGCACAATCGGCAGATGGCATCGTGCCCACAGCCGGCATGCAGCGTTGGGAGGATACCTACGAGGCTTCCTTTCCGGAAGGCACCTTCCCGAAAGAACCCGCCTGGATCGAAGCCGACCGCAAGACCGGAAACTTTCCCAACCTGCCGGAATTCGTCGCCTGGCGGGATTTCATCTCATCCCACCCCCGATATGCCGACGTCGCTTTCGACGGCGGCACGATGCCGCCGCAAGCCAATTATTTTCGCAGCTGGGGTGGCCAATGGGGCTATTTTTCGCCACTGACCCCCCTGGATGAGCAGGATTGCCCGCCGGTGAAGCCGCAAGGCTGCACGCTGGGCGATAGTTTTGCCTATCAATGGTCGCTCACCAGCAAAGTCACCGGCGGCTACGGCATAACGCTGTCCGATTTCACCGACGGCCAGCCCTACCAGAACACGCTGCACGACCTCAACGCGCGCATCGTCGCCGATTTCGGCAAGACGCTGTCTGAAGGCGTGGTGCCGGGCGGCACGGCCAGCGACCAGGCTGCCTGGATCAACAAGAACGCCTTTAGTGTCTGGACGGATTATCTCGACACCGGCTACGCGCAATTCTACGCAACGCTTGCCAGCGATGTCGGCGCCGCCACCGGCCACGCGCCGCTGATCATTGGGCAATGCTCGATAAGCCCTGGCTTCAAGCGGACCGAGGCGGTGGATGAGCGCATTTTGGCGACCGTGCTCAGCCCCAACAATTTCATGTGCATCTGGGACGACCAGGTGATCCAGATCGGCCGCAGCGGCCCGCTCGCCAATCCTCCCATCGGCGAGCTGGCCGGCTACGTGCTGGCGGCCGCGCGGGAACCGCTAGTGCGCAACGGCGCCAATCTGGAGGCGGCCGACACGGCCTACTGGTCCGCGATCGCGCATTTCTATCCAGGGCTGACACAGGCGACCCAGCAGGAGGTCGGGATAAAACTGCTGAAGCGACTCTGGGTGTGGTCCGCCTGGGCGCATATCGCCGACCGTACCGGCAAGGTGCGCCGGGCTCTGGCCTTTGCCAGCCGCGACTACTGGGATGTCGGGTCATTGAGCGCTCTGGGAAAGGCGGCGAACCTCATCCACAGCATAACCCCCGCGCATCCGTTCGGACCCGCGCTCTATTATTCGGCGGCGGTGGAGCGTGCCACGGAAACCATGGGGGCCAAATTCGCGCCGCCCGGCAATGGGCCGGACACCTACATGATGCCGCCCGTGCTGCAATCCTTTCTCGATGGCGGGGCCCCGGTCGGCTATTACGTGTCGGATGTGGCGCTACCCTACATCACCGGGGACGCGGCGCCCTCGGCCTGGGTGGTGCTCAATGCCGGCAATCTGCTTCCGGCAGGCGAGCGTGGCGCGCTCGAGGCCATCGCACCGGTGGTGACCTCGGCCTCGGCCCTCGCGTCATTGCCAAATCAGCCCCTGCGCATCTCCAGCGGGCTGGCGGGATTTGGTTTCGTCTCCCAAACCGGGCAGCTGATCGTGGTGGTGAGCAACCCGAAAAGCGTTGCCGACGCCGTGGCGACCACCGGCACGGTCACGGTGTCCGAGGCCGCATCGGGCAAGTATTTGATCACGGAATTGCAGAGCGGGGCGCATGCCATTGCTGTGCAAGCCAATGGCTCGGTGAGCTGGCCGGTGAACGTGGCGCGCTGGGATACCCAGATTTTTTCGGTGCAGGCGCAATAGAAAGACACCATGTTCTTTGCCGAAGAAAAGAACCAGAATATTTGTAGTCCTGGTGCTTTCGGCTGCACGAAACCCGTCCAGCCTCGCCGCCTATGAGCGGCGCGGAGTCCGCTCCGCCGGTGGCGCGCGCCGCGAGCCTGCCCTTGCGGTTGGCCAATCTAAGTCTGTTGCTCTGCATTTATGGGATGCTTGCCGCCTCCCTCTACCCAGGCCGTTTTGATGGCGATACGAAAGGGTTTTACGAGGTTGTTTGCGCGCTGAGCATCCACAACTGGCATATGCCGTTGGCCGTGGTGCTCCTGCGTTTGCTGACCTTCGTCGCCTCCGGGCCAGCCCCGATGTTCTTCTTCCAGCTCGGCGTTTGGTTTGCTGGCCAGGCACTGTTGACGGACCGACTGATTCTGCTGGGCTGGCCCTTGGCGGCGCTGGGAATGTCCGCACTCATCCTGTTTCCGCTTACCGCATTCGAGACCGTCGAGATCCAAAAGGATGTCACCCTCACTGCCCTCGCTACCCTGATAGCGGCACTCGGATTGCGCAGCCTCACAGGCGCGAGCGCCGGTGGAACGAACACGCGCGCCGCCTGGCGAAAGCCGGTCCCGTGGATCCTGCCACTCTTCGTCCTGGCGATCGATATTCGCAAGAATGGCTTTTGCCTCTTATTCGGCCTGCTCTTTCTCTTCCTACCCATCAGACGGCTTGGGTGGAGACCGGCGATCATCGGAACGGGCTTGGCTTTGGTGGCTTTGATCGGGATCGGCATAACCGCGGATTTTATCGACTATTCGCTCCTGAAGGCGCAACGGCCGCACGAGATTTCGTCGCTCGTCGTCTTCGACCTGGCAGGCATCAGCGCGCGCACGGGCACCGATACGAGCCTCGGTTTATTGCCGGATTTTGCCGCCTCCGCGTCGCGTTGCTACACGCCGGTTTGGTGGGATACGTTTCTGTCCGGAGATTGCAGCAACCTTGGCCACATGGCCGATCTTCTGATGCGCGTGCCGTCATCGAGCCATGCTTTTCTCCATGCCTGGGAGGCGGCAATCATCGGGCATCCCATCGCTTATCTTGCGCACCGTCTGACATATTTCTCCTGCTTCGCGCGGATTGCGTGCCCCACCTGGATCACCCACCCGGTGATGAGCGGAGGCATCGCTTGGCCCCGCCCGTGGGAGACCACGCCTTACAAGCCGACAAGCGCGGGTCTCATTCTCGAGCGCTGGTCAAACGGGACCGCCGCAAGCCCTCTCGGCTATGGCTGGCTGTGGCTTCTCGCGTCTTTCGCAACCTCCGCCGTCGCGGCCAGGCAGCTTTGGATCCAAGGCTTCTCCCCGATCCCGTATTTCGTCATGGTCGTATCCGGCAGTGCCTGTTTTTATACGGCCATGTTTGCGGTCGGAGGGGTCGCGAGCGCCCTGCGGTATCTGCACGTGACCATGGTATTCTGCATGATCACGCTACCCTTAAGCGCCGGCATCCTTCTCCGCCCGGCCACACATCATACCAATCCAAACGCCTGACCGACGCCGCCGCATTTCTCGCCCCTTGTGGTGAGGGCCGGGTGGGGGTCTTGCGCCGGTCAGGGCCCTGCCTTCTTAAAAATGCCGCTCCAGCACGGTCACTTCATCACCCGGCTGCAGCGCCGCATCAGGCGAGGCCTGGCCGGTGACCCGCCCCTCCCCCGTCTTGCGCACGATCTCCACCCGAAGCTTGAACGCCCGATAGGTGTAGCCGCCCGCAAGCGCCACGGCGCTGCGTACCGTCATGTCCGGCTCGAACGGAAAGCCGCCGGGTTTCTGAACTTCGCCCAGCACGAATACCGGGCGCCGATTGGCGACCTCGAGCACCACGCTCGGGTTGTTGTAGAGTTTGCGGGCTTTCAGCGCATCGATGATATTGGTTTGAACCTGCGCCGTGCTGAGGCCGGCGGCCTTGACTGGCCCGAGCAGCGGGAGTGCGATCTGCCCGCTTTCATCCACTGAGAAGGTGCCGGTCAAGGTCGCGTCACCGAAGGTGATCATGCGTATCTCGTCGCCGGGCCCAAGCAGATACGGGCCGGAATAGGCGGGCGGCACAGGCGGCAAATCGGCGCCAGGCGAGCACCCGGTAAGTCCCAGCACGCAGAGCGCGAAAACTACCCTGGCAGTGCACGGAAGAGCAGCATATCGGTAGCGAAGGCGGATGGGTGTCACCAAAACCTCTTTGGATTTCGGGCATGGCCCGATGTCGCGGCAACTGGTAGAGCCAAACTCGTGACGCACCATCATCGATACGCCGCGCCGCGGCAAGAGCAGCGCGCACGGCGCCGCCCCTTGTTGCTGATATCCGGCGCGTGCCTGGTTTGCACGGTATCAAGCCGCGCTTCCGCGCAATTGCTGGAGCGCTACGAGCCGAGCGGCATTCCCGGCTATCCAGACTGGTTCACCGACAGCACGCAGCCCAGCCAGGATGCCGGCTATGAGCCGCTCCCGGTGAAGATAGGCGCCGTACAGGTGGATCCAGTGCTGAGCGAATCGGCCGGATACGACAGCAATGTGGTGAACAGCCAGCATCCCGCGGGCAGCGCCACCATAGAAACCGCGCCTGCCGTGCATGCCGGCACCAACTGGGCGCGCAACGCCATCGATCTGTCGCTGAGCGCCGACGATGTGCGCTATCTGGATGCGCCGGCCGAATCGCACACCAACTGGAATGCCTCGGCCGGTGGACGCCTGGATTTCAACGACACCGACCAGGCGACCCTCGCCTTCACCCATGCCACGGTCTTTCAGCTGCCGACGGAAATCGGCACGTTCGGTTTTTTCCGCCCCGTGGAAACGCAGATCGAGGACGGCCGCGCCGGCACGCAATGGCAGATCGGGGGTTTCGCGATCGCGCCGAGTATCGATATCGCGGACTACATCAATAGCGGCGGCGGCGTACCCGCCGACCAGGTAAGGCGCGACGATCGCATCGCCTATACTGGCACGCTGGCCTTGCACTATGCGCTCTCGGAGTCGGCCAACCTGCTGCTGATCGCCAGCGATACAGAGGCGCGTTTTACATATACGCAGCCAGGCACGCCCTGGCTCGATTTCAACGATGCGTCCGTGCTGGCGGGCATCGACGTGCATCCCATGGGCGTGCTGCGCTACCGCGCGCTGATCGGGTATGAACAGCTCGAGTACGGCGCCGCCGGCCTCGGCAATACCGCAACGCCGGCGGCGGAGCTCGATGCCGTATGGCAGCCGACGGCGCTCACCACCCTCACCGGCCGCGTCACCCGAAGCCTGCAGGAAAGTCCGGGCGCGCCAGACGGCACCTACACCTACACGGCCGTCCATGCGCGCATCGACGAAGCGTATCTGCGCAACCTGATTCTAAGTGCGGGCATCGATTACCAATCGGGCGATTTCACCGATCACGGCGGGCGTCAATCGGTGTTCACCGCCTCCACCGGGGTAACCTGGGAGCTAAATCGCGGATTGGCGCTGGCGATAAATTACAGTTTCCAATCGCTGAGCGCAAACGGCGAACTCACACGCGAGACTACGCGCAGCATCGCATCCGTAAAACTGACTGTCCGACCGGGAGCTTTTGATTAAGTGAAGGAAGACTCTTCGTTTTCCAAGAAATAACGAGACCACCTTTATTCCAATGACGGACCATCAATCCAACTGATACGCCACCTCATTTCACCCTTCGCAGAGCAGAAACAACAGCCCCAATCGCCTCTCGCACCGCCTCCGCATCCGTCCGCCAATCGCACACAGAGATGCGCATCGCCCGCTGGCCGCGCCAGGTCGTCACGCCGAACCAGGCGCGGCCCTCTTGCTGGATGGCGTCGATCACCGCCTCGGTGCGGACATCGTGGTTGCCGTCGGCGGCCAGAAACCGCACGAGCGCTTGATTGATTTTGGGCCAGGCCAGAACCTCCACGCCAGGCAGTTCGCTCAAGCCTTGGGTGAGCGCTTGGGCGTGATCGCAACAGCCGTCAAACAGCGCGGCAAGCCCTTCGCGGCCCAGGCTGCGCAACACCGCATAGGTGGGCAGCGCCCGCGCCCGGCGCGACCATTCCGGGCCCCATTCCAATTGCCGCCGCGTTTGCTCCACCGCATGCGCGAAACTTGTCGTCTGCGCGAAGGCGCCGCGATGCGCGGCCGAGTCAGCAATGAACACATAGCCGCAATCCTGTGTCACGTTCAGCCATTTATGGCCGTCGGTCGCCCAGGAATGGGCAAGCTCGGCGCCCGCCATCAGATGGCGCAGACGCGGGCTGGCCGCCGCCCATAGCCCGATCGCGCCGTCGATATGCACCCAGGCGCCGGCGTCACGCGCGAGCCCACAGGCCGCCTCGAACGGATCATAGGCGCCGGTGTTCATCTCGCCCGCCTGCAGGCAGACGATGGTCGGGCCGGACTCGGCCCGCAGCGCGTTCTCCAGCGCGTCGAGCCGCAGGCGCGACCCGTCATCGACCGGCAAAATCTCGATCGCGCGCGTGCCGATGCCAACCAGCCTCGCCGCGCGCAGCAGCGATTCGTGGCGCGTCTCGCCGGTGAGGATACGCAGGCGCGGCGCAGCGCATAGCCCGTCTGCCTCCACATCGATGCCGCGATCGGCCAGCAGGCGGTGGCGTGCCGCGGCAAGCGCGGTCGCATGCGCCATCTGGCACCCGGTGACAAATGCGTAGGATGCGCTTTGCGGGATCCCGAGCAAGGTTTTAAGCCATGCGCCGCACACCTCTTCCACCACCGAGGCGGCCGGGCTTGTCGCATAGGCGGCGGCGTTCTGGTCCCAGGCGGCGACGAGCCAGTCGGCGGCAATGGCAGCCGGATGAGCGCCGCCGATCACCCAGCCAAAGAAGCGGCCCGTGGTGGTGCCGAGCAGGCCCGGATCCATGGTGCGCGCCAGCTCGGCCACCACCGCGTCGGCCAATTGCCCCTCCAGCGGCAGCTCGCCGCCGAGCAGGCCGCGCAGCGCGACCGGATCAAGCGCTACGCCGACGGGCCGGGTGGCAAGGCTAAGCAGAAAACCGGCGGCGGCATCGCGCGCCCGGTCAAGCACCCGATAATCCGGCGGCAACGGCAGAGGCGCTTCGTTACGGTCGCATGCATCACCCTCCCATTCGAGTTTCGCCTGCGAAATATGCTGCACTGCGTCGAGCTCCTGCCTTATACTCTGGCCTGTTACTCCGGCCTGCCCGGCTGGAGCAAATAATCCATCATTGCGGGGCGCGACCAACGGAGAATGAGCCGCAGACGTTACGGCCCGAGACCGACGGAGTTTGGTAACGAGTGCTTGAAGGGCAATGGCACGGCATCAAACGATCGGCGGGGCCGCCATCCAAGCTGTCTTACGACTGTAGGCAGCCCACCTATGGCACACACGCTATCCGTGTCTTATCGGTAAATCTCTGATGATCTCGATCGGCGGCCGAACCTAATTTCGCGCTTAACCGGGCAGTCTCAAAAACTCTTTCTATCCTTGCGTGTAACGCTTAATCTTTAACCTGATAATTTCTTTATCTTTGTACAGAATTTACGGTAAATTTATCGCTAGACATCCAAAACGTTAGTGTGTATCCAAATCCTCGGCAAATTTTCTATTTTATTAAACGAATTTTGCTGGGGGCAAAGCACGATGGCGCCGATCGGGCGTGAATGGGCAATGGCGGCTTCATTATCCGGCGTGCCGCTATCCGAGCTGGGTGGGCACGCGCCCGGTCAGGCCGCTGCGGTTACCACGTCTCTCGCCTATGGGGCGAAGCTGGTGATGGACCGCGTATTGGCATTCGTTTTGCTAATAGCGCTCCTCCCGCTGATGGCGGCGATTGCTCTCATCATTCGCCTGGAAACACCGGGCCCTTCCCTGTTTGTCCAGCAGCGTGTCGGCTTCCGACAGAATATTTTCGGATGTTACAAATTCCGTAGCATGTTCCAACATGTTCAGGCAGAAAACGACATCAGGCAGGCGACGCGCGGCGATGCGCGCATGACGCGGGTCGGCCGGTTCCTGCGGCGCAGCAGCCTCGATGAATTGCCGCAATTGCTAAACGTGCTGAAAGGCGAAATGTCGCTGGTCGGGCCACGGCCGCATGCGCCTGGCACCTGCGCCGCCGGTCGGCCGTTCGCGCAGGTCGTGCCGTTTTACGACCGGCGCCACGCCGTCTATCCGGGCATCACAGGCTGGGCGCAGGTGAATGGCTGGCGCGGCGAGACCCGCCGCGCCGAAGATATCGAGGAGCGGGTGCGTTACGATCTCGAATATATCTACAACTGGTCGCTGCTTTTCGATGTGCGGATCATCGGGCTCACGCTGGTTCGCATTTTTGCCGACGACATGGCGGTGTGAAGACGATGTTCTCGGGCGTTGCCGAACTTCGAGGGCCGCAAACCATGAAGCATGAGAAAGCGCGTCAGGCGGTGGCGGCGCCGTTGCGACAGACCGTGCTCGACGAGGCAATATTGGGGCAGGCCCGGGCGGGGCAGCCACCTGCGGCCCGCCCCGTGATCCTGATCGCGTCCACCACCTGGTGGGCGTTTCCCGCACGCATCGCCATGGCCTGCAAGGCGCGCGGCATGGACGTGGATGCGGTCTGCGGCCCTGGCCATCCGCTGCTGAAAACCGCCGCTCTGCGCACCCACTTCTCCTATGGCGCGTTGCGGCCGCTGCGTGCGCTCGCCGACGCTATCACCGCGAGCGGCGCCACCATCGTGCTGCCCTGCGATGACCGCACGCGCGCCCACCTGCACCGCCTGCACGCGCGCAGCACCAATCAGGCACTCCGCGGGGTGATCGAAACTTCGCTAGGGGACCCTGCACATTTTGCCACTCTGGACGATCGCGCGGCCCTAATCGGGTGCGCGGCGTCGCTCGGCATCGCCGCCCCCGAAACATTGCGGGTTGCAAATGCGGCCCAACTCGCGGCGGCGCTAGACCAGCTCGGCCTCCCGGCCGTGCTGAAGGTGGATGGCACCTGGGGCGGGCTTGGCGTGGCGATTGCGCGCAGCAGAGAGCAAGCGGAAAAACATTACGCCCAGATGTCGCGGCCGCTATCATTTCGGCGCGCCGCCAAACGCTTGCTGGTGGATCGCGATGCGTTTCACCTCCACCCATGGTTGTCGGGTGAAAAACCGCGAGTCAGCGTGCAGCGCTACGCGCCCGGGCGGCCGGCCAACAGCGTGTCGGCCTGCCTCAATGGCGAAATCCTGGCCACGATCAGCGCCGAAGCGGTGCTGTTGCAGCGCCCGAATGGCGCGAGCTCCGTCGTGCGGATTATTGAAAACCCGCTGATGTCCGATGCGGCGGTAAAACTCGCGCGCCGGCTCAAGATGTCCGGCATATTCGGGCTCGACTTCCTGATCGACGACCGCACCGGCGAGACGCATCTGCTCGAGATGAATGCGCGGGCGACGCCGCTTGCCCACTTGGCCTTCGGTGACGGGCGCGATCTGATCGGCGCACTCGGCCATCAGGCGGGCCTCGCCACGCTGGCGGCGCCGGCGCGGGTCACCGACCGCGACGTGGTCGCGTATTTTCCGCAGGCCCTGCATACCGCCCCTGGCACGGCCTGGCTCGCCGAGGGTTACCATGATGTACCTTGGGAAAATCTCGACCTCACCCAGGAACTGATGAAACCGCCACGGCCCGATCGCGGCCTGCTGGCCCGCCTGCTGCGCGCCTTGCGGCAGAGCGATGGCGGCGGCGCGATGGCGACCTCGCATATGATGGACATGACATGACGACCGACATCGCCATCATCGGCGCCGGACCCTACGGGCTCTCACTCGCCGCCACCTTGCGCGGGCTGGGCGTGCCCAACCGCGTCTTCGGCACCCCCATGCAAACCTGGCGCACCCACATGCCGGCCGGGATGCAGCTGAAATCGGAAGGTTTCGCCTCCAGCCTCTATGATTGCGGGACGCAGCGCGCACACCGGCTCACGCTGCGCGCCTATTGCGGCGAACAGGGCATTGCCTACCAGGAAACCGGGCTGCCGGTGACGCTCGATCTTTTCTGCACCTACGGGCAGGCCTTCGCCGCGCGCCGTGTGCCGCATCTGGAACAGACCGACGCAATGCGCCTGGACCGGGCAGATGGCGGTTTCAGGATCGTGCTCGCGAACGGCCAGGATGTCGCAGCAAAGCGGGTGGTGATCGCCACCGGGATCAGCCATTACGAGCACGTGCCCCCCTGCATGGCGGGGCTGCCGGCCGAACTGGGCGGCCATGCCAGCCGCTACCCGAACCCGGCGGCCTTTGCCGGCAAGCGGGTGGCGGTATTAGGCGGCGGCGCCTCGGCGATCGACATGGCGGCGCTGCTCGCGGCGGCCGGGGCGCAGACGCAGCTGATCGTGCGCGGCAATCGCATCGTGTTTCTGGGCCCGCCCTCCGGCCGCAAACGCAGTTTCGTGGAGAGCCTGCGTGCGCCGCAATCGGGCCTGGGCCCGGGCTGGAAAAGCCGGATCTGCACCGACCTGCCGCAATTCTTCCGCTATTTGCCGGAGGATTTCAGGCACAAGGTGATACGCAGGCATCTCGGCCCCTCCGCCGGATGGTGGACCCGGGCACCCGTGGAAAACCAGGTGGAGGTGCGTCTGCAAACCCACATCGTTTCGGCCACCGAAAAAGCCGGCGCCGTTGAGCTGCACATGGCGCAAGCCGACGGCACGCGTCGCACCGAGATGGTGGACCAGGTGATCGCGGCCACCGGCTATCGCCCCGATCTGCGCCGCCTGCCGTTCCTGGCGCCGGGTCTGTGCGCCGAGATCGAGGCGACCGCGCATATCCCTGCCCTCTCAGCCACGTTCGAGACCAGCCTGCCCGGCCTCTACGTCACCGGGCTTGCGGCGGCGTATAGTTTCGGTCCAGTGCTGCGCTTCGCCTTTGGCGCCGATTTCACCGCACGCCGCCTGGGCGCCCATTTTTTGCAAGCGATGCGCCGGCAACCGGCAGTCGCCGGGATCGCGGGTGACAGGCAAGCCAGCCTGCACCCGGCGGGAGGTGCCGCATGAAGGCCGAAACCATCGCCTTGCACGGTGGCTACGAGGGCGATCCGTCGAGCCATGCCTGCGCCGTGCCGATCTACCAGACCGTCGCTTTCGAATTCGACAGCGCGGATCACGGGGCGGCCTTGTTCAATCTCGACGTGCCAGGCAACATCTATACGCGCATCGGTAATCCCACCAACGCCGTCCTGGAACAGCGGGTGGCGCAGCTGGAAGGCGGGGTCGAGGGCTTGAGCGTCAGTGCCGGATCGGCGGCGATCCATTACGCGATCATGAACCTTGTCGAGGCGGGCGACAATGTCGTCTCGTTGCCGCAATTGTACGGCGCCACCTACACGCTGCTCGCGCAAATTTTTAGGCGCCAGGGCGTCGAGGTGCGGTTTTCGGAAAACGATTCGGCAGAGGCGGTCGCCAAACTGATCGATGGGCGCACGAAGGCCGTATATTGCGAAAGCGTGGGCAATCCGGCGGGCAATATCGCCGATATCGCGGCCCTGGCCGAGGCCGCCCATGATGGCGGCGTCCCGCTGATCGTCGACAATACGGTCGCGACACCGATCCTGCTGCGCCCGATCGAGCACGGTGCCGATGTGGTGCTGCCTTCCCTCACCAAATTCATCGGCGGCCACGGCACCAGCCTGGGCGGCATGATCGTGGATGCCGGCAATTTCGACTGGCGCGCCCATGGCGCGCGGTTCCCGATCTTCGTCGAGCCCGAGCCCTCCTATCACGACGTCGTCTATACCGAGCAATTCGGGCGTGCCGCCTACGTGGCGCGGTGCCGCACCGTGTGCCAGCGCAATACCGGCTCCACCCTCTCGCCGCTCAACGGGTTTCTGCTGCTGCAGGGCCTGGAAACGCTGCCCCTGCGGATCGAACGGCACGTCGCAAACACCCGCTCCGTCGCCGAATTCTTGCGCGACCACAAAGCGGTTTCCTGGATCAATTACACGGGGTTTGCAGATAATCCATATAATGCCTTGCTCAATCGATACCTGGGCGGGCGCGCGCCGGCCCTGCTCACCTTTGGCATGCGCGGCGGTTTCGAAGCCGGCCGGCGGTTCCTCGATGCCCTCAAGATGTTCAAGCGCCTAGTGAATATGGGGGATGCCAAATCTCTGGCGACGCATCCGGCCTCCACCACGCATCGGCAGCTCACCGGGCCTGAACTCGCCAAGGCGGGGGTCACGCCCGATACGGTGCGGCTCGCGATCGGGATCGAGCATATCGACGATATCCTCGCCGATCTCGATCAGGCCTTGGCGGCGGCAGCACAGTTCCGCCCGGTGGCGGTAGGGGGCCTGCATGGCTGAACAGGCGCCTCTTCTGGCAAGGCAGCCAGGCGCACGCACCGGCGGCAGCGATGTGCTGAGCATCGGCCTGGTAAATGCGATGTCCGACGCGGCGCTCGCCATCACCGAGCAGCGATTCCTGAGACTGGTGCAGTCCGCTTTCCCGGACCGGCCGGTCGCCCTGCGCTGCGTGACGCTACCGCAAATCGCACGCGGCGAAATGGCCGGCGCCCGCATAACCCGGCATTACGCCACACCGGACATGTTAGTCGCGGCGCCGCCCGACGCGGTGATTTTCAGCGGTGCCGAACCGACCACCGACGATCTCCGCCAGGAGATTTTCTGGCCCGGCCTCGCCACCTTGTTCGATTGGGCAAGGGCCGAGAAAATCCCTGCCCTCTTCTCATGCTTTGCCGCCCATGCGGCGGCGCTGCACTATGCCGGCATCCCGCGCCGCCGCCAGGCGAACAAGGTGTTCGGGATGTTCGCGCAATCCCCGGCGCAACCGCATGTTTTGCTGAGCGGCGTACCCGCCCGGTTTTCGGTGGCCCATTCCCGCTGGAACGCGGTCGATGCGGCCGACCTGGAGGCAGGCGGCTACAGCGTTCTGACGCACGGACCGCAGGCCGGCGTCGACGTATTCGTGCCGAAATCCGGCCTGCCCCATGTCTTTGTCCAGGGCCATCCGGAATACGAATCCTCGGCTCTGGAACGCGAATACCGGCGAGATATGCGGCGCTTCGCCAATGGCGAAACACGGGTGGCGCCAGTGCCGCCGGTTCAGCTGGGCCGTGCGCAAACGGCCGGGTCCGGCGCCGCGTCAGAAGGCAGCCCAACCCTGCCGGTTCACGCCTTCGCCGACAAGCTGATCAGAAACTGGATAGCCGGGCACAAGGAGAAGCAAGCATGAGCGCCTCGGTCGCAGTTCCGCTGCGGGATGCGGTGACGGATGCGGTGCGCAGCGGCTTCGAGCTGCTGCTCGGCGTGGACAATCCCGGTGATGACGACGATTTCTTCGATCTCGGTGGGGATTCCCTGGTGGCGCTGTCGTTGCTGCTGCATATCGAGGAAGCGGTGGGGCTGACCCTGCCGATGACCTCGATCTACGACGCCACCACCATCGCCAAGCTGACCGACCGGTTGATCGAAGGCGGCGGCGGGCGCGACAGCCGGATGGTGGAATTGCGGCCCGCCAAAGGTCGCAATGCCGGGCCGCCATTGTTCCTGCTGCACGGGCTTGGCGGTTCGGTAATGGTGCTGCGCGATCTGGCGCGCGCGATCGGCGGCAACCGGGCGGTATGGGGCATCGAGGCGCAGGGGCTCGATGGCGCGGCCCCGCCGCTTGACGATGTGCACGCGATGGCCGCCGATGCGGTCAAGCGCATCCGCGCAATCGCGCCCACCGGGCCGTATCTGCTGGCCGGTTATTCCTTCGGCGGGCTGATCGCGCTCGAGATCGCGCAGCGTCTCCAGGCGGAGGGCCAGGCCATCGGGCTGCTCGCGATGCTCGATACCTTCGCGCATCCCAGCACCTGGACCAGATCGGTGCGGTTCCGGGCGTTCCTGAAGCAGATCGATATCTATTTCTCGTTCAAGGTCTGGTACCGGCTGATCCGCCGCGAATTCGGCCGGATGAAGGGCCGCTCGCCGCTCGCCATCGCCGGGCGCCTGCTGCGCGGCTCGGTGCGCGCCGTCACCCTGCCGACCGACATCATGGGCACCGCCTGGGTCTACGACCTCGCCGACCGCGCGCCCCGCCCGGCGGAGCTGCTGATGCCGCTCGACCGCAACGCCGTGCCCGCGGCGAGCTACGACACGATCGAGGCGGTCACGAGCGCCGCCCGGCAGGCGTTCAACACCTACAAGCCGATGCGCTACCAGGGCGATCTGCTGGTGCTGCATGCGACACTGGATCAGGTGGTGCCGTTCGAGCCGCAAGCGCTGTGGGGCCATCTCGTGCAGCGCCTCACAGTGATCGATGTCGAGACCGACCATCAGGCGCTGGTGCGGGGTGCGGCCCGGATCACCGCGGGGCATCTCACGAAGGCCATCGAGGCCGAGCTCGCAAAGACCCCGACATGATGGCGCAAACGCTCGACCTGCATGGCGTGCCTGAGACCATGCTGTGGACGCTGCACGGCCGCGCCAGCGAGTTTTACCAGCGGGGTGGCGTGCTGCGCGATGCGCGGGCGGCCGCCCTGGTGCGGCTGATCGATTGCGATTTCACCAAGCGTTTTGGGCCGCCGAACCGCTTATTCGCGGCGCGCGCCGCGTTGCTGGACAAGGCGATCCGCGCCTGGGCCGTGCGGCATCCGAGGGGCCTTGTCGTATCGCTGGGCGAAGGGCTCGAGACGCAGGCCTGGCGCGTGGATAATGGGCAGTTGCGCTGGCTGAGCGTCGATTTGCCTGAGAGCATTTTTGCCCGCGAGATTTTCTTGCAGCCTGGCGGACGGTTCGCGCATCTGGCCGCGGATGTCACGAGTGGCGATTGGCTGTCGCATGTCGATGCGCGCCAGGGCGTATTTTTCGTGGCCCAGGGCCTGTTCATGTATCTGCAGCCCGCTTCGGTGGAAGCCGTGGTCAGGCGCTTGGCCGCCTCGTTTCCAGGCGCCGAACTGGCCTTCGATGTGGTGCCGCGCTGGCTCTCGCAAGCCACCTGCGCGCCACCCGTGCCTGGCACGGGCTTTCCCCCGCCGCCGATGCCTTGGGGGCTGGACCGCAACGAGATCGAAGGCGTTCTGCGCGCCTGGCATCCCGGCTTGAAGCGCCTGCGCTTCCTGCCCTATCGCGTCCCCGGCCGCCGCCCCGTCTGGCTCGCCGAATTGCGTGACACGCTTCTGCCCGGCCGCCAGGGCCGCCCCAGCCTGGTCCAGGCGACCCTTTAGCCATGGACACCTGCGTGCTGAACCAGCCAGAAAATGCCGAGGGGTCTGGAGGAACCGGCTCGGCCCACCCGGCCTTCCTGGTGGTGCTCTGTCACGGGCTGGAATCAGAGGCCAGCCAGCTCGCCCTCCTGCCGCATGCCTGGGAGCCGTTGTTCCCCGGCGCAATCTTTTTCTTGCCCGACGCCCCGGAAATTTGCCGGCGCCGGGTAGTCTTTTCGCGCGGACGGCAATGGTGGTCGCTCAAATTGTCACCTGAGCACCAGATGGCGGCGGCCGCCGGTGCGGCGGCGGCTCTGAACCAACGCGTGGATGGCGAATTGGCGCGGCTGGCATTACCGGCGGGCGCGGTTGTCTTTTGCGGGTTCAGCCAGGGGGCGATGGTGGCCTTGCTGGCAGGGCTGGCGCGCGATGTTGCCCCCCTTGGCATCGTATCGATGGCAGGCGGGCTGGAGGCACCGGAGCAGGGCTTTGAACCACGCTGCCGGCCGCCGGTGCTGCTGGTGCATGGGCAGGCCGATGAGCGCGTAGCGCCGTCGCGATCCGAGCACGCGGCCAGGCTGTTGCGTGCGTTGGAGATCGACGCGCGGCTCGTGATACTGCCCCGCCTGGGCCATTGGGTGGTGCCGGAGGCAGCACCGGTCGCGGCCGGGTTTATGCGCGAGGTGTGCCGATGATGCGGTCTGATCCAGATGTCGCCGCCCTGCTCGCGGCCTTGCCGCGTCGGATACATGAGCCAGTGATGGCCTGGGCCGCACAGGCACCCGCGGCCGTGGCGCTCACGGATGCAGCAGGATGCTGGAGTTTTGGCGAATTGGCGGCGGCAGTGGCGCGCGGCGCGGCCTGGCTTGGCGCACGTGGTGTGCGTGGTGGCGACCGGGTGCTGATCATCGTCGAAAACAGCCGGGAGGCGGCGGCGCTGCTGCTGGCCTGCTCGGGCATTGATGCCTGGGCGGTGCTGGCCAATGCGCGTCTCTCGGCGCCAGAAATCGAGATTTTGGTTGCGCGCAGCACGCCGCGCCTCGTCTGCGGGGTGTTGACCACGCCGCAGGCGCGCACGCATGCGGCGTGCCTGGCTCTCGATCCCGTAGAGATCGAGGGCCTTGGCACGATCGCGGCAGGCACGCTCAATGCCGCGTCCATGGCGGAGCCGGTCATCCATGGCGCGGCCGGGCAGACGGCGGTGCTGATCTATACCTCCGGCTCCTCGGGGCCACCCAAGGGCGTGATGCTGTCGCATCGCAACCTGCTGTATATGGCGGCGGTTTCGGGGGCGATCCGCGATTTGCAGCCGCAGGACAGGTTGCTCGGCGTGCTGCCAATCTCCCATGTCGTCGGGCTGTCCGTCGTATTTCTGGGCGCGCTGATGCACGGCGCCGCCGTGCGGCTGCTCGGGCGGTTCAGCCCGCCGGCGCTTTTGAAGATCCTGGCGGAGGATCGCATCAGCATCGTGCTGGGGGCCCCTGCCCTGATGTCCCTGCTGCTCGATTACGCGCGCCAGCATGGCAGCGCGCGCGCACACGCGCCCAACTTGCGGATCATTTCGGTCTCCGGCGCGCCCCTGGAGGCATCGCTGAAGCAGGAGGCGGAGGCGTATTTCGGCATCCCCCTGCATCATGGCTACGGCATCACCGAATGCGGCCCGACGATCGCGCAGATACGCCCCGGCGCGGAGCGGCCGGATTGTTCGGTGGGGCCGCTGCTGCCCGGCGTGGAGGCGCGGTTGGTGGGGCCGGACGGGCAGGTGATGCCGCCTGGCGAGGCTGGCGAACTTTGGGTGCGCGGTCCGGGCGTCATGCTCGGCTACTTCCGCGATCAGGCGCGCACGGAGCAGGCGCTGGATGCGCAAGGCTGGTTCCGCACCGGCGATCTCGCCCGCCTGGAAAATGGCGATCTGTCGATCGTCGGGCGCGCCAAGGAGTTGATCATCCGGTTCGGCTTCAACGTCGTCCCCGACGAGGTGGAGGCAGTGCTGGCGAGCCACGCTTCGGTGTTGCGCGCGGCGGTGCTGGGCGCGCCGAGCGACGCCGGCGAGGACATCTATGCCTTTGTGGTGGCGCGCGCGGGTCATGCGCCGGATATCCAGGAGCTCGCGCAATATGCCGCCGCTCATCTGGCAAGTTACAAACGGCCGAGCCGCATCATCGTGGTGTCGGAGCTGCCCGTCTCACCCACCGGCAAGGTGCTTAAGCGCGAGTTGCTCGCGCGCCTGCATGCCACCGGCCAGCAGGCGGAGGCTGCCTGACCATGCGCGTTGCGATCGTCCATGACTGGCTCTACACCATCGGCGGCGCCGAGCGGGTGCTGAAGGGCATGCTGCGCTGCTTCCCGAATGCGGAACTGTTCTGCCTGTTCGATCATCTGAGTGCTGCCGACCGCGCGCGGATCGGTTTCACCAAGGCGCGCACGTCGTTCCTGCAGCGCCTGCCGTGTGTGCGGCGCAACCACCGCATATTTCTGCCGCTGATGCCGCTCGCGATCGAACAGCTCGATCTGCGCGGCTTCGACGTCGTGATTTCCAGCAGCTACGCGGTTGCCAAGGGCGTGATCACCGGCCCGGACCAGCTTCATATCAGCTACGTGCACTCGCCGATGCGCTACGCATGGGATTTGCAGGAGGATTACCTCGAGGAATCGCGCCTGACGCGCGGCATGTTTGGCTGGCTGTCGCGGATCATGCTGCATGGCATCCGGGTGTGGGATGTGCGCACGGCGCATGGCGTGGATGCCTACATCGCCAATTCGCGTTACGTAGCAAGGCGAATCCGCAAGCTCTATGGCGCGGAAGCCACCCTGATCCACCCTCCCGTGCGGGTGCCCGACGAAGTGGCGATGGTTGAGAAGGGGAATTTCTTTCTCAGCGCCTCGCGTCTGGTCTCCTACAAGAATGTGCGCGCGCTGATCGAAGCCTTTGTGCACCTGCCCGAACACAAGCTGGTGGTGGTCGGAGCGGGGCCGGATTACGAGAAGCTGAAGGCGCTCGCCGGTCCGAATGTGCGCATGCTGGGCTATGTGGATGACGCGACGCTGGCGCAATTGATGGCGCAGGCCCGCGCCTTCCTGTTCGCGGCGCGCGAGGATTTCGGGATCACGCCGTTGGAGGCGCAGGCGCAGGGCACGCCGGTGATCGCCCTCGGCCGCGGTGGCTCGCGCGAGACGGTAGTGAGCGACGGGGCAGCGCCCACCGGCGTGTTCTTCGATGCGCCGACGCCGGAAGCGGTGGCCTGGGCGGTGCGCCGCTTCATCGAGAGCGAGCGCCGCTTCACCCCCGGCAATTGCCATGCCCACGCGAAGCGCTACAGCGAAGCGCGTTTCGACCGTGAATTCAGCACCTTCGTGCACGAAAGCTACGCCGCCTTTCAGAAGGAACGCGACTGGCGCGTGCAGGCCCCCGCCAAGCTTGCGCCAGCGGAATAAAAGACGACACTCATGCAAATGCTGCCCCCACCCCCCGACGATTATCCCGCGCATCTCGCCAGCGGCGATGCCGACTCACGCTATGGCGGCGGCGACTGGCGGCGCCCGGTGGAGGCCTCCCCCCTCGATGTGGCGCTGCGCCACAAATGGCTGATCGCAGGCTTCGCCACCTCCGTCGCGGTGCTGCTCTATATCGTGCTGGGCTTCGTCACGCCGCGCTACGTGGCGGAGGCGGATATTCGCATCGACGTGCCCAATCTGCGGTATTCGTCGGAAAACAGCGCCGTCGTGCCGTCCGAGCAACCCTCGGCGGAGGCGGTGCATACTGAGATGGCGGTGTTCGGCTCGCCGCGCCTGGCCGAGCAGGCGGCGATGACCCTGGGTCTCGAAAACCGCCGCGATTACCAGCTCTGCCCGAAACTGTCCTTCGTCAAATCGGTCGGCGTGGCCTTCGGCGAATTGCTCGGCCACGCCGACACCACACCATGCCAGGTATCGGTGACGCAGGCCGGCAAAGTGCTGCTCGACCGGGTGACGGTCGGCACCGACAAGCTCTCCTACATCATCCAGGTGCGGGCCAGCGACAAGAACCCCGACGAAGCGGCGCGCATCGCCAATGGGTTCGCGGCCGCCTATGTGCGTTATCAGCGCGACCGCAAGACGGCGCTGGCGCAGGAAGCAGATAGCTGGCTCAGCGGACAATTGGCGCTGGTGCAGGCGGCCATGCAGAAGGCCGATCACGCGGTCGAGGAATACCGCCAAGTTCACAGCCTGATCAGCCTGCACAGCGATGCGCCCGGCCTGCCGGACACCACCACCAGCCGGCATTTTGCCGAGCTGAATGCCGACCTCGATACGGTGCAGGCGGCGATCACCGAAAAGCAGACCCTGCTCGCGCAGATGAAGGGCGCGCTGGCGTCGGGGTCAGCGAGTGCGGCCGCCTCCAGCCTGGATAGCCTGGTCGTGCAGTCGCTGCTGGAGAAGCACGGCGAACTGGCCGCCAATGTGTCGCAATTGCGCGCCACGCTCGGGCCCGAGCATCCTTCCGTCCTGGCCGCGGAAGCGGCTTTGAAACGCAACGAAGCGCAGACCGGTGCCGAAATCGCCCGCAGCGCTGCTGCCCTCGGCGGCCAGCTCTCCGCGCTGCAGGCGCGCCGCGCGGCCATTCTCGCCCAAGTGGCCGACGCCTCGCAGAAAGTGGGCGGCGAGAGCAAGGATCGCGTGGGGCTCGAGGAATTGCAGCGCGAGGCCGGCACCGAGCGGACGCTGTATGAAAACCTGTTCGTGCGGCTCAAGCAGGTGGATGCCGAACGGCGTCTGGAGGTTGCCAACGCCGCCATCGTGGTTGAGGCGACGCCACCGGATTTCCCGGTATTCCCGCATAAATTGCTGATGACGGCGGGCGCCTTCCTGACCGCGATCGGCGCCGGCATCGGCGGCGGCTTCCTGTTCGAATACGCCTCGGGCAAGTTCCAGGGCGCGGAACAGCTGGAGGGCGAAATCGGGCTGCCCGTGCTCGGGCTGTTTCTGCGCCGCCAAAAGGCGCCGCACGACATGGTGGTCGATGAGCCGCTCTCGATCGAGACAGAGGCGGTGCACGCGACGCTCACCCAAATCCTGCGCACCCCGCCGATCGATACGGCACGGCGCGGGCGCACGATCCTGATCACCTCCTCGTTGCCGCATGAAGGCAAGTCGAGTTTTTCGGTGGCCCTGGGCCGTGCAGCAGCCTTGGCCGGGCATTCGGTGATCTTGCTCGATTGTGACCTGCGCCGCCCCTCGGTCGCGCGCCTGCTGTGGTCGGCCGGCGTGCCGGCGCGGCGCGACCGGATGGCGGTGCCCACCGGGCAGGACGGCACGCATCTGATCGAGATGGCGCTGACCGATTCCAAGACACCCATGCGCTACATCACACTTTCCAGCTTTTTCGACCGGCCGCGCGGCCTGCCGGCCTGGCAGCCCTTCCTCGATCTATGGCGGCATGCGCAGCAGTATTTCGATATCGTGATCATCGATACGCCGCCGGTGCTGGCGACATCCGAAGCGGCCGAACTCGGCGGCTTCGCCGATGACGTGGTGCTGATGGTGGCCATGCAGGAAACTCCGCGCGAAGCCGCTAACGAGGCGGTGCGCGTGCTGCGCCGCTCGGGGATCGCGCCACGCGGCACCGTGCTGAGCAAGGTCGATCTCCGCCGGCAAACCGACCGCGGCGGCCTGTATGTCAAAGCCCATTCGGCCTATGCGAAGCCCATCGCCTACACGCCGGGCGGATAAGGCGGTGGGTGTCGTTTTGCGTGCGAAGCGGTGGCTTGGCCTCGATTCCGGCGCGCCGGCGCGTGGCGGTCGGGCGGCGATCCTGGTGATCGGGCTGCGCATGATGGCGCTCGGTGTGAACATCCTCACCGGCCTCGTCTCGGCCGCCCTGCTCGGCGCCTCAGGGCGCGGCATCCTGGCCGCCCTGCTCACCGGGCCCGCCTTTCTCTCCGGCCTTTGCTGCCTCGGCCTGCATGCCGCCCTGATCTACCGGATGAAGGAACAGCCGGAGGAGGCCGGCCGTTTTCTCGGCACCAGCTTCATCCTCTCCCTGCTGTTCGGGAGCGCGGGCGTCGCCATCGGCTGGGTGGCGGCACCCCTCTGGCTGCAGCATTACGACGCCAATACGCTGTGGCTCGGCCGCATGCTGCTCTTCGCGCTGCCTCTGACGATGGCGAGCTGGACGATGTCGGGGGCGGCGGAAGCGCAAGGCTGGTTCACCTTCGCCAGCGGCACGCTGTATGTGCAGAATTTCGGCGTGCTGGTGCTGCTGGGGCTGCTCGGACTCTTTGGCTGGATCACGCCCTCGACCGCGGCGCTGGCCTATCTGGCGCCCACCATCCCGGTATTCGTGCTGTTCCTGGTGCGGATGCTGCCGCGAATGAGGGCCGATTTCCGCTTCAGCCCCCGACATGCGGAGCAGCTAATCCGCTATGGCATCCGGCTCTACGGCGTCGATCTGCTTAGCACGTTCCTGCAATACTCCGACCAGCTGATCGCCGTCGCACTCCTACCGGCGCATCTGGTGGGCGCCTATGCGGTAGCGCAAAGCGTGGCGCGCCTGCCCAATGTCGTCGCCACGGGCGTGAGCGTGGTGCTATTTCCCTCCGTGGCCGCCCGCAGCCAGGTGCATGTGATGGAGAAGGTGGCGCTCTCCTATCGGCTGGTCACCATCGTCTCGGCAGCCGCGGCCACCCTGCTGGCCGCGGCCGGCCCTACGCTTCTGCTCCTGATCTACGGTCAAAGTTTCGCGCCCTCGATCACACCCCTGCGGATCCTGCTGGTGGCCACAGTCATTTCCAACGGCACCGCCATCCTCTACCAGGCCTATGCCGCCAGTGGCCGGCCCGGCTTCGTGACGCTGTGCGAGGGTATCGGGCTTGCAATGAGCCTGCCGCTGATGGCGACCCTCGCGCACACGCACGCCGCGATCGGCGTCGCCATCGCCGTGCTGGCCGGCGCCGTGCTGCGGGCGTGCATGGCGACCGCGGGGCTGAACCTGGTTCTGAAAGCCGCTTGGCCCAGGCTGTGGCCCGACAGCAGCGATCTTCGTCGCCTGGGCCTAGCCTGCGCCCAGATGCTGGCACGAGCAGCCCCATGACGCGCCCGGCCACGATCGGCGTGCTCATCTGCACCTACCGGCGCCCGGAGGCCTTGCTGGCCTGCCTGGCCGGCCTCGCAGGCCAGAGCCGGGCGCCCGACGACGTGATGCTGGTGATACGTCCCTCCGACACGGCCACGCTCGAAGCTCTGGCCTCCCGCCCCGCCGACGGGCTGCCATGGCGGATCGTGTCCGTGCATGACCCTGGTCTGGTGGCCGCACGCAATGCCGGCCTCGCAGCCAATGCCTGCGATGTGGTCACGTTCTGCGACGACGATACGGTGGCCTCCATGGGTTGGCTCGCACGCGTGCTCGCGCATTTCGACGACGATGCGGTGGGCGGCGTCGGCGGGCGCGACCGGTGCCACGACGGCACGGCGTTCGACGACCGGCAGCGGCGCGTGGTGGGCCGCCTGGAATGGTGGGGGCGCGCGGTCGGCAACCATCACCTGGGTTTTGGCGAGGCCCGGCCGGTTGACTTCCTGAAGGGCGCGAATATGAGCTTTCGCGCGGTAGCTATACGCGGGTTGTGGTTTGATACGCGCCTGCGCGGCAAGGGCGCGCAGGCGGACGACGATTTGTCGTTCTCCCTCGCGGTCGCCGCGTCCGGCTGGCGGCTGGTTTACGATCCTGCCGCCTTGCTGCACCATTATCCGGCGCCCGACCAGCTGCGCTCTTACGTCGTGTGCTCGGGCCTTGCCGATCCGGGCCAGTACGGAGAGGCCTGCTTCAACCATGCCCTCACGCTGTGGGAGCGCATGCAAGGCACGCGACGCTGGGTCTTTCTGGCCTGGGCGACCCTTGTGGGCGTGAGTAACTATCCGGGGCTGGTGCAGGCGGTGCGTTTGCGGCTCCGGGGCGACAAGGCAGCATGGCGCAAGTTCCGCCTGAATGTCGCGGCCCTCTACGAAGTCGTGCCGGCAGGTCTCGGGCGGCGCGCAGTCCGGCGCGCAAAATTGCTGAACACGCCAAAGGCCGGCTGATGCGCATGGGCATCGTCACCAGGCGGGTCGGCCGCAACGACGGCCAGGGCCGGGTGAACATGGAGGTGGCGCGCGCGGCGCTGCGCCGCGGTTGGTCGGTGCGCCTGTTCTGCGAGGATGCCGATGCCGAGCTGCTGCAGGCAGGCGCCGAGTTGATCCGCCTGCCGCCACCCGCCTTTTTGCCAAGCCGGCTGCTCCGCGACCAGCTCTTTGCCTGGCGCACCGCGCGCGATCTGGCCGGCTGCGATGCGGTGCTGGGCAACGGCTTCTCCACCTGGGCCCCCGTGCACGTGAACGCCGTGCATTTCGTGCATGGTGCCTGGCTCGCGAGCCCGCATCACCCGTGGCGACAGCACCGCGACGCCCGCAGCCTTTATGCCCGCCTCTACGCCGGCGCGAATGCCAGGCTGGAACGCGGCGCCTTCCGCCGATCGCGCAAGATCGTGGCGGTATCGGCCAAGTTGCGCGGCGAACTGGTCGCGCGCGGGGTGCCGGAGGCACGGATCGAAACGATCCTGAATGGCGTGGACACCGCGGAATACGCGCCGGGCGAGACGGATCGCGCGGCGCTCGGCCTGCCTGCCTGCGTGCCGCTCGCCCTCTTCGCCGGCGACCTGCGAACCGGGCGGAAAAACCTCTCGGGCGTGTTGCGCGCACTGGCGCGGGGTCCGCGCGCGCTGCACCTGGCGGTGGCCGGGCGGCATGAGGGCACCCCATGGCCGGCTATGGCGGCCGAGCTGGGCTTGGCCGACCGGGTGACGTTCCTCGGCTTCCGGCGGGACATGCCGGCGCTGATGCGGGCGGCCGACCTGTTCGTGTTCCCCTCGCGCTACGAGGCATGCTCGCTGGTGCTGCTCGAGGCGCTGGCGAGCGGCACGCCGGTGATCACCGCCGCCAGCGCCGGCGGGGCCGAGATCGTGACCCCCGATGTCGGCATCGTGCTCCCCGATAGCGAGGATATCGGCGGATTGGCGGCCGCCATGAACGCGCTTGTGCAGGATACGCCACGGCGCCTGGCAATGCGGCAGGCCGCCCGGAAACGCGCGCTGAGCCATGGCTGGGACGCGATGGCCGGCCGGTATCTCGATCTGCTGGAGGCGGCAAGCGATGCCTGAAGGTTGCCTGCCCGGCGCACGCTCGCTGAATGTGCTGTCGCTGGGGGTGAACTGGTTCGCGCCAGGCTCGGGCGGTCTCGACCGGGTATACCGCGATCTCGTCCATACGCTGCCGGATCAGGGGGTGAAACTGCGCGGCCTGGTGCTGGGGCCGCCCGAGGTGGCGGAGCTCACAGGCGGCCGGGTGCGGGCCTTTGGCCGCGGCGATAGGCTGTTGCCGATGCGCCTGCTGCGGGCACGCCGCGCGGTCGCCGAGGCGATCGCCGACGAAGCGCCGGATGTGGTGGCGGCCCATTTCGCCCTGTTCGCGGCGCCGGCGCTGGATCTGCTAGGCCGCCAAAAACTGGTGATGCATTTTCATGGGCCCTGGGCCGACGAAGCGGCCGAGGAGGGGGCGGGGCGGCTCGGCCAGGCGCTGCGCCACCGGCTGGAATGCGCCGTCTACACCAGGGCCACCCGCGTCATCACCCTCTCTCAGGCCTTCGCGAACTTGGCGCAGGCGCGTTACGGCGTGCCGGCGGATCGGCTGCGCGTGGTGCCGGGCAGCGTGGAGCTGGAGCGCTTCGCGCCGGCCCGGTCCAAGGTATCGGCCCGGGCCGCCCTCGGCTGGCCGCCTCAAGGCCAGGTGCTGCTGGCGGTGCGACGCCTGGTGCGACGCATGGGCCTGGACCGTCTGATCGCCGCCATGCCGGCGATCTGCGCGGCGGTGCCGGACGTGACGCTGATGATCGCCGGGCGAGGCGCGGAAGAAAACCGGCTCAAGATCGCGGCGGCAACCAGCGGCGTCGCCCACCGGATCAGGTTTTTGGGCTTCCTGCCCGAGGCGGATCTGCCGCTCGCTTACCGAGCGGCCGATATCAATGTGGTGCCCAGCCGCGCGCTTGAAGGGTTTGGGCTGACCGCCGCCGAGGCGCTGGCCGCCGGCACGCCCTCGCTGGTCGCACCTGTCGGCGGCCTGCCGGAAGTGGTTGCGCCGCTCTCGCCTCGTTGCGTGTTTGCCTCCTCGGAAACACCGGATATCGCGACGGGGCTGATCGCCGCCCTGCGCGGCGCGCTACCAGGCGAGGAAGCGTGCCTGCACTATGCGCGCACCCGCTTTTCCGCGTCGCGCGTAGCCGAGGAGACGGGGCTGATCTACCGGGAGGCGGCCGCTTGTCCGGCGCGGTGATCGAGGCGGGAACGCAGGCAGCGAGGAAGGCTGGGGGAGCCGAGCCGCCCCCCCCACACCCCCCTGCATGTCCCGGGCTCGCTTCACGTCTCAACCAGGTGCTCATCGTGTCGCATGCGGCGGAGCTGGGGGGGGCGGAACAGGGGCTGATCGACGTGGCTAGCCATTTGGGGCCGGAGAGCTGCGCCGTGCTGCTGCTCGCCGATGGCCCGCTGCGCGGCGTGCTGGAAGCCCGCCACGTGCGCGTCTCGGTGCTCCCGGCGCGCGGTAGCATACTCGGGGTGCGGCGGGCGGGATCTGCCCTGCGTGCGCTCGCTGCTGTGCCGGATGCGCTGGCGCTGGCGTTCCGTCTGGCGGCGGTGGCGCGCGACCACCGGCTGATCTACGCGAACTCGCAAAAGGCCGCGCTGATCGCGATGCTGGCGGGCGCCATCGCGCGACGCCCGGTCGTCTGGCACCTGCACGATATTCTGAGCGCCGAGCATTTCTCCACCCTGCAACGCTGCGCCCTCGCCCGCCTCGCCACCCCGCTCACACGCGCGGTGATCGTGGTCTCCGCCGCCGGCCGCGACGCCTTTATCGCCAGCGGCGGCAGCCCAGCGCGCGCCCGGCTGGTCCATAACGGCATCGACCCAAAACCCTATCGCGGCCTGGTCGAAATCCCGCGCGAAAGACTGCGGGAAAAGCTCGGGCTGCCCAGGGGCAAGCTGGTGGGCCTGTTCGGGCGCATCACCGAATGGAAAGGCCAGCGCGTGCTGATCGAGGCGCTGGCCCACCTGCCTCACGTGCAGGCGCTGATCGTCGGCGCGCCGATGTTCGGCGAGCAGGCGGAGGAGGATCATCTCAAGGCGCTCGCCACCTGCCTGGGAGTAGGCGACCGCGTCCACTTTCTGGGCCACCGGGCGGATGGCCCGCTTCTGATGCGCGCGGTGGATCTAGTGCTGCACTGCTCCATCGCGCCCGAACCCTTCGGACGGGTGATCGTGGAAGGGCTGCTGGCCGGATCGCCGGTGCTGGCGGCCGAAGGCGGCGCGTGCCGGGAAATCATGGGCGACGCGGACTGGGTGGCCGCCCCCGGCGATCCCCGCGCCCTCGCCGATGCCATCTTCCGCATTCTGGGCGAAAGCCAGGCCGAGCAAGACGCCAAGCTGGCGCAGCTGCGCGCGCGCATGATGGACCGGTTTTCGCTGGCCCGGATGATGCGCGATGTCGACGGCGTGATCGCGGCCGCCACATGATCCGCACGCCGGCACGCCGGCAATGGGCGCTGGCTGCCTTGTATTTCGCGCTCCTCGGGGTAGTGGCCGCCCTCACCCATGCTGCCGGAATCGCCAAGCCGCTTTATCTGCTGGCGGCTTTGGCGGCCGGCATCGTCACCTGGCGGCTTTCACCCTGGCTGCATGTCACCGCGATGCTGTGGTTCTGGCTGGGCACCAGTTTCGTGCGCCGGCTGATGGAATGGCACGCGGGCTTCAACACCGCGAGCATCGTGCTGGTGGCGCCGCTGCTGATGGCGCTGCCGATTTTCTGGGATATCCTTACCACGCGCGGCTTGCTGAAACGCCACGGCATGGCGACGCCGCTGGTGCTGCTGGCCTGCATTTTCTACGCGCTGTTCGTGAGCTTCTGCCAGGGCGACATCCTGGCCGGGCTGCTGGCCGCCACCGACTGGCTGTTTCCGTTGCTGTTCCTGTTCCTGTTCGCCGTCCACGCAGAGAGGGTGGGCGAGCTGGAGGCGCATCTCGCCGCCTTCCTGCCGCTGGCCGTGCTGCCCGTCGCAGCCTACGGAATCTACCAATGGGCGAACATGCCAGATTGGGACGGACAATGGTTCGTGGAAAGCGGTTTGGGCACGGTCGCCTACCCGCTCACGCCCGGCAACCGCGCTTTCAGCACGCTGAACAATGCCGGGTTCCTGGCCGCCTGGTGCGGCGTCGGGATCATCCTGCTCTCCTATTTCCGCTCCGCGCTTGGGGTTGTCGCGGCGGCCTGCGCGTTGATCGCGCTGGCGCTGGCGCAAGTGCGGTCGGTTTACTTCTCCACCCTGATCGGCATCGTCGCCAGCGGCTTCCTGGGGCGCGGCGGCCTGGCCCGGGTAGCGGTGCTGGCGATGCTCGGCGCCGGGCTGCTCTATGCCGCGGCGGAGGCCGCCGATCCGGTGGCGACCGACCAGATCGTCTCCCGCTTCACCACGGTTAAAAATCTCGGCACCGACGAAAGCGCACAGGCCAGGGTCGAAATTCTGGAAGCGATTCCGGGCATGATCGCCAAAAATCCGCTCGGCACCGGGATCGGCGCCGAGGGCCGCGGCCGGGCCGCGACCGCGGGCCAGGTGGATACCGCCAATATCGACAACGGGTTTCTCGCCATCCTGCTGGCGATGGGCTGGCTTGTCGGGCCGATCTACATCTTTGCCATTTTCTGGCTGGCGCTGAAAACGATCATTACCGCCAAGGCGAGCGGCTCGGCGTTGGCCGGCACGCTGGCCGCCGCCGCCCTGGTGCCGCTGGGCATGCTGCCCTTCATCTACTTCAACGGATTGGCCGGCGTTCTTCTCTGGTCGTGCCTGGGCTACGCGCTGGCGCTGGAGCAGGCAGCCCACCGATCACCAAACATCAGCAAAATACGGCAAAAAATCCTTTTCTGAATACTCAACTCCTGACCCATGCCGCCCCTTTCTTCCCCTCGTGTCCTGCCCCCGAACTTCGCCGTTCTTCACGGCGGCCGTAGGGGATAAGCAGGCCACTGACGATCAAGAGCGAGTGTCCCGATTCCGACCGTATTTCAATCCAACGAACTTCTGAATCGGGACACTAGAGCATTTTCCGATCGACTGCACTGACCCAACGCGATCGGAAAATACTCTAGCACCATATCCGTCGGGTTGACGTTCGAGAGGCGGCTTCCGGCCAGGTTGACGTCGTCGAATACAGCGTTCGCCAGCTTGGCGTTCCTGAATTCGCATCCCGACACATCCGCGTTGGTAACTTGAAGACTTTCGTGCCTGTCATCGATCTTCATTGTCCACCGATCTTCATTGCTGCTCCTTCTCCCCAGCAGCGTGCAATGAGAGCATCATCCGACCACACGGGATATGTCTGCGCCGAACAAGCTTCAGCCACCAGTCGTGCCGCGTTGCGCGTCGATGGCGGCGTCGTGCGCCATGTGTCGTAGCCCAAAAATAAAAGTCTTTTGCTTTTTCCTGAAAGACAAGGAAGTCCGTTCTTTCCCCTACAAAGCAAGCCGTTCCTTCATCATCGTGAGCAGCGCGGAGCCTTTGTTCTGCCGGCTCACGCTCTCCCGCGGCACGCGCGTCCAGGCGGCATACAGGGCCGGCACGAAAAACAGGGTGAGGATCGTGGCACTCACCAGGCCACCCATGATGGCAATCGCCATCGGGCCCCAGAACACCGAGAAGGCTAGCGGCACGAGCGCCAGGATCGCGGCCAGCGCGGTCAGCACAATCGGCCTGGCGCGACGCGCGGTCGCCGCCACGATCGCGTCGGCCGGCGCGCTGCCCGCCGCGAGATCGCGCTCGATCTGGTCGACCAGGATCACCGAATTGCGCATGATGATGCCGGCCAGCGCGATAAAGCCGAGCATGGCCACGAACCCGAACGGCGCACCGGTGATCAGCAACGCCGCGGTAACCCCGATCAGGCCCAGCGGCGCCGTAAGCAAAACCATGGCGACACGGGAGAAACTGCGGAGCTGCAACATCAGCAACGTGATCATCGCCAACACCATCAGCGGCATGATCGCATTCACGGAAGCCTGGCCCTTGGCACTTTCCTCCACCGCGCCTGCCGTCTCCACGCGGTAGCCTGCCGGCAACGACGCTTTGATACGGGCGAGTTGCGGTTCGATGGCGTGTGTCACGTCCGGCGCCTGCACGCCATTGCGCACATCCGCCTGCACGAGAAGCGCGGGCAAACGGTCGCGCCGATAGAAAGTGGGAGTCTCGAACGCGTATTTGACCGTCGCGATCTGCGACAGCGGCACGGAGCCGCCATTGGCCGAAGGGATGTCGATCTGCGCGAGATTGGCGAGATCGCGGCGTTCGGGGGCGACGGCGCGCACCACCACGGGAATCAGGTCGAGCCCCTCGCGGTATTGCGTCACCGTGGTGCCGGTCAGCAGCGTGCCGAGCGTATCGGCCACGTCCTGGCTCGAAAGCCCGAGCAGGCGCGCCTTGTCCTGATCGACGCTCACATCCACCGCCATCGAGCGATTGCCCCAGTTCTGGCTGGTGTTGCGGATATCCGGATTGGCCTCCACGATCCGCTGCACGGCATCGCCGATCGCAATCACTTGCCGCGGTTCGGGGCCGAGGATGCGGAACTGCACGGGGTAGCCCACGGGCGGCCCAAGTTCCAGCCGGGCACTGCGCATGCGGATATCGGGGAATGGCCCGGCCGCGCTCAGTTCCTCCGCGGCACGAAGCTTGGCCAGCAAGGCCTCGCGCGCGGGGATGGTTTTCATGTTGATCACGAATTGCGCGAAACTCGCGCTTTGCAGCTCCGGCAGAATGGCCAGAAAGAAGCGCGGCGCGCCGTTCCCCGTATAGGCGGCAAAGGAGGCAACGCCCGGATCCTTGGCGACCATATCGGTAAGCTTGCGCACTTGCGCCGCGGTCGCCGCGAAAGAGGCGCCCTCCGGCAGGCGCAGATCAACCAGCAGCTCCAGCCGGTCCGATGACGGAAAGAATTGCTGGCTGACCCCGGCAAAGCCGACCACGGACAGTACGAACGCGGCCAGCGTGCAGCCGATCATGATCCAGCGCCGCCTGATGCACCACGCAACGGCGGCGCGAAAAATCCGGTAGGGGCGCGTGTCGTACACGGCATGATCAGTATCCGCCGCCTGGTGCTTTGGGATCTTGAGCAGGATTGAGCCCAGGTAAGGCACGAACAGCACGGCCACGAACCAGGAGAAAATCAGCGACATGCCGACCACCCTGAAAATATCCTGCGTGTATTCCCCGGTGGAGGATTGCGCGAGGCCGACGGGCAGGTAGCCGGCCGCCGTGATCAGCGTGCCGGTGAGCATCGGGAAGGCGGTGGAGGTATAGGCGAAACTGCCGGCCCGCACCCGGTCCCACCCCTGCTCCAGCTTCACCAGCATGGTTTCGACGGCGATGATCGCATCATCCACCAGCAGCCCCAGCGCGATGATCATGGCGCCGAGCGAAATGCGCTGCAGATCGATGCCCAGCATCTTCATGCCCACCATCACGCCGGCCAGCACCAGCGGTACACTGATGGCAACGACCAGGCCGGTGCGCCAGCCGAGGCTCACAAAACTCACCAGCAGCACGATCGCCAGCGCCTCGAAAAAACTTTCCTGGAATTCGCCGACATCCTTGCCGACCACCTGGCTCTCGTCGTTGAAGCGCAGCGCATGCACGCCGAGTGGCAAGGTGGGTTGGATCTGCGCCATGCGCGCGGCGATGCGCTTGCCCAGCTCCAGGATATTACCGCCCTCGGACATCGAGATACCCAAGGCCAGCGCCGGCTTCCCGTTGACATCGATGGTGGAAACCCGAGGCTCCACGGTACCGCGCGAAAGTGTGGCGATATCGGCAAGCTGCAGCAGCTTGCCGTGCACCGCAATCGGCAGATGCGCGATGGCGGCGGCACTATCCGCGCCGTTTCCGGTGCGCATGTAGATGCGGTTGCGCGCGGTATCCACGAAGCCGCCGGAGGCGACCGTGTTCTCATGCTTCACCACGTTCAACACGTCTTCGACCGTAAGGCCCAGCTGGGCGAGTTTGTGGTAGGAGAAATCGAGATAGATGCGTTCGTCCTGCTGGCCCAGAAGTGCCACCTTGCCGACGCCCGGCACAGAGAGCAGCCCTTCGCGCACATCCTCCACCACATGCCGCAAATCCGGCAGGGTGAAGCCGTCGCCGGTAAACCCGTAGACGATGCCATACACATCGCCGAACTCGTCATTGAAGTTCGGGCCCTGCACGCCATCCGGCAGAGTATTGGCAATGTCGCCGACTTTCTTGCGCACCTGATACCAAAGCCCCGGCACGGCGGCAGGCGGCGTACTGTCCTTCAGGCTGAGGGTAATGATCGTATTGCCGGGCTGCACCTTGCTGTCGATGTGATCGAGCCAGGGCACTTCCTCCAGCTTGCGCTCGATGCGGTCGGTCACTTCGCGCATCATCTCGTCGGCCGAAGCGCCGGGCCAGTCCGCGGTGATGATCATCTGCTTGATCGTGAACGGCGGATCCTCGGCGCGGCCCAGGGTGAGATAGGCCCAGAGGCCGGCCGCCCCGATGGCGATGATCATGAATAGGGTCAGCGAGCGATTCCGTAGCGCCCAGGCGGAAAGATTGAGTTTATCCATGTGCCCCCTCCCCCTTCAGTGCTGCGCGCCGGACCAGACGGCAAGCGGCATGTCAGGCCGGATTTCGTCCACGCCCGCGGTTACCACCTGCTCGCCCGGGCGCAGCCCTGAAGCGATCGCCACCACGCCATCGTTGGAAACGGAAGCGACCGCCACCTGGCGTAGCGAGGCGCGCGCGCCGGCCGGATCGAGCACCCATACCGATGGCGTGCCGCCGGAATCCGCAAGCGCGCTTGCCGGCAGCAGGGCCACGGGGTGGCCGGCAGCGCGGGCAAACTGCACGGTGGCCGTCATGCCCAGGCCATCTTGCGGTGGGGGATCGAGCAGGGTGACGCGCACATCGAAGGTGCGGCTGGAGGGGTCGGCCAATGCGCCGATCTCGCGCACCTTGCCGCGCAAAGGGTGGTCCGGTGCGGACCATAGCGTCACGGATACGGCATCCGCCGCGCGGACATCCGGCAGCCGGTTTTCCGGCACATCGACATCGGCCTCGATCTCGCTGCTATGGGCGAGGGTCGCGACCGTCTGGCCGGAACTCACCACCTGCCCCACCTGCATGGGCATTGAAGTGATCGCGCCATCGGCATCGGCGCGCAACTCGGCATAGGCCAGCTGGTCCTGCGCCTGGCCAAGCTGCCGGCGGCCCTGGGCGAGGCGCGCGTCCGCCATGGCCGAGGCCGACTGCCGTTTTTCGTATTCCGATTGCATGTAGGCCGGCGAAGTCTGGCCAAGCCGCGCGTAGCGGCGCAGTTCCGCCCGGGCGTTGGCGGCATCGGCCGCATCGGACGCCACGGCCTGGATCTGCGCCTCCAGCGACAGGCGCAGATCGGTGGGGTCGAGCCGCGCGAGCAGTTGGCCGGCTTTCACATGGTCGCCGAGATTGACCGGCCGCTCGATGATCTTGCCGCCGACGCGGAAAGCGAGATCTGCCTGCACCCGGGCCTCGATCGTACCGGAATAAGTAAGCGTCTGTTCCGATGGGGTGAATCGCACCGTCTGCACGCGCACCGGGCGCGGCGCCAGATCGGCCGCACCCAGCAGGGTTGCGCCTGCGGTCAACAGGGCCAGTTTCACTATGTAAGTCATGACGCGCCTCGTCAGCAGAACGATACGCCGATATATCATCATTGATTAGATAATCAATGATGAGTTTAGAACCGGCAGAGACCCCTCAGCGCCAAGTCGATCACCGTTTCCACAAGACGATCGGCCCCGGTGTCCACGTGCTCGCCATGGTCGAGCACGATGGAGGTAACCCCATGCAGGCAGCACCATAGGGCCTCGGCAGCCTCCATGGCGCCGATATTGCGGAACGTGCCGGCATCGATCAGCGCGCGCGCCTCGGCGAGCAGCACATCGAAGGAGCGGTCGGCGGCCTCGATCTCTCCCTTATGGGGGCAGCGGCCCGGGTTCGCCTCAGTGAGCATCTTTGATAGGAAGGTAAGCCGATACTCGTCCGGATGGGCGCGGCCAAATTCCACATACGCCAGCATGCCGGCGCGAAGGCGGTCCAGCGGGCCGCCGGGCGTGTTGCGCGCTGCCTCCAGCCGCGCCAGCAAAGCACCGAACGTTTCTTCGGCGAGGGCGCGAATGATGGCATTCTTGTCGGGGAAATAGAGGTAGAGGGCACCGCTGGTCACCCCGATAGCGGCCGCGATCTTGCGGATGGTCGCGTGTTCGAAGCCCTCGGTGAGAAAGAGTTTCTTGGCGGCCGCCAGAATTTCATCGCGTCGGGTGGCGCCGCTGCCGCGTTGCTTTTTCTGTGCAGCGGTGCTGGGTTCGATATGCATGGCTACCGGCATATAGACTTTTGCAGCGCCGCTTGCCAGCGGGCGATCAGGCCATACGGAAAGACCGACCATGTCCCGTTTCGCCGACTCAGGCACATTCGCCCCGGGGTGACCGTCCCGTGAAGCGCCTTGGGCTATGGTGCCATGCAGCTTGCCGGGGCAGGGCGTGTTCGGCCCGCCGAAGGATCGCGGCGCGGCGCTCGCCGTGCTGCGGGAGGCCGTGTCCAGCGGAGTCGATCACATCGACACCAGCGATTTCTATGGCCCCCACATCACCAACCAGCTGATCCGCGAGGCGCTTTCCCCCTACCCGGCCGAACTGGTGATCGTGTCCAAGATCGGCGCCCGGCGCGGCGGGGATGGTTCCTGGATCCCCGCCTTTTCCCGCGAAGAGCTTGCCCAGGCGGTGCATGATAATCTGCACAACCTTGGCCTCGATGTGCTCGAGGTCGTGAACCTGCGCAGCATGTTCAACGCGCATCACCCGGTGGATGCCTCGCTCGAAGCGCCACTGACCGTGCTGGCCGAGCTGCAGCGCCAGGGCGAGGTGCGTCAAATCGGCCTGAGCAATGTCACCCCAACGCAGATCGCCGAGGGCAGGAAGCACTGCGAGATCGTTTGCGTCCAGAACCACTACAACCTCGCGCATCGCGAGGACGATGCGCTGATCAATTCACTTGGCCACGACGGCATCGCTTATGTGCCGTTCTTTCCGCTCGGCGGCTTCAAGCCGCTGCAATCGGCCATCCTCTCCGGCATCGCCGCGCGCCTGGGAGCCACGCCCATGCAGGTGGCGCTCGCCTGGCTGCTGCACCGCGCGCCCAACATCCTGCTGATTCCCGGCACCTCGTCGCTCGCGCATCTGCGTGAAAATTTGGCCACGGCCTCGTTGCGTTTGCCTGAGGATGCGGTGCGCGAGCTCGCTGCGATCACAATCTAATCACACGTGGAAATCGGGTGGGCTTCAGCCCACCCCAGATCGCAGACCACGGTTTAAGCCTTTATCTTCAGAAAAAAAAGTCCTTGCCTAACTGCATTTCGACCAGCCGCAATGGACGCAACTGAGACACCCCGCCTCGCGCACCAGCCCTGGCTGACCGCATTTCGGGCAAAGCGGGCCAAGCGCGGCACCCGAAACGGGCGCAGTTCTGGAAAACGGTTTGTCAGCGGTTTGCAGGAAGCCGGTATCGATCATGTGGCGCTCGATCACGTCGCCGATGGCCGCCACCAGCGAGCCGACATAGCGGCCATTGGTCCATTGGCCGCCGCGCGGATCGAAAACCTGTTTAAGCTCCTCGGCCACGAACGCCACTTCGCCGCCGCGCCGGAACACCGCGCTGATCATCCGCGTCAGCGCCACCACCCAGGCATAATGCTCGAGGTTCTTCGAATTCACGAAAATCTCGAAAGGCCGTCGGATTCCATCCTGCTCGATATCGTTGATCGTCACATACATCGCATGCTCGCTATCCGGCCAGCGAAGCTTGTAGGTGGCGCCAAGCAGTTTTTCGGAGCGCACCATCAGCTCGAAGGGCGCCTGGGCGGCTTTCTCCGGTTCCCGCGGCATCACCTCCAGCACCGAGCCGGTGATCGCGTTGGGCCGATAGGTGGTGCAGCCCTTGCAGCCGCTGCGATAGGCATCGAGATACACGGCCTGGAACGCCTCGAAGGAAATATCCTCCGGCACGTTCACGGTTTTTGAAATCGCACTGTCCACATGGCGCTGCAGGGCGGCCTGCATGCGCACATGCTCGGCCGGCGTCAGATCCTGCGCGGTCACGAAATAATCCGGCAGCGGCGCTGCCTCGCCATGCAGCGCGCGGAAGCGGCGCAGCGCGTAATCGGAAACCTCCTCCTCGATGCGCGTGCCATCCGGCTGCAACACCTTGCGCGTATAGGCCAGGGCAAAAACCGGCTCGATCCCGCTCGACACATTGTCGGCGACCAGGGAAATCGTGCCCGTGGGCGCAATAGAGGTAAGCAGCGCATTGCGAATACCGTGCCGGGCAATCGCTTCCCGCACGTTGGCATCGAGCGCCCGCACCGTTTCGCCCGCGAGATATAGCTCCGCATCAAACAAGGGAAAAGCGCCCTTCTCATGCGCCAACCGGGTAGAGGCGAGATACGCGGCACGGTTGATCTGCGCGGCCCATATGGCCGCCTGTTCGGCCGCCTCCTCGCGGCCATAGAGCCGGCCGGTCATGATCAGCGCATCGGCCAGGCCCGTAACGCCAAGGCCGATCCGGCGCTTGGCTTTGGCTTCGTGCCTCTGCGCCTCGAGTGGAAAGCCGGAGGCGTCGATGGTGTTGTCCATCATCCGCACGGCCACCGTCACCAGCGCTTCGAGTTCGCCGTCATCGATTCGCGCCTCGGCCGTGAAAGGCGCCCGCACCAGCCGGGCAAGATTGATCGAGCCAAGCAGGCACGCACCATAAGGCGGCAACGGCTGTTCCGCGCAAGGATTCGTGGAATGGATGCTCTCGCAATAAGCGAGATTGTTACGGGCGTTGATGCGGTCGATGAACAGCACGCCCGGCTCGGCATAATCGTAGGTTGCGCGCGTCACGCTGTCCCACAGCGCGCGGGCGCCGATGATCTTGTAGGTGTGGCCGTTGAACACGAGCGGCCAGTCGGCATCATCCTCGACCGCCCGCATAAAAGCATCCGTCACTAGAACGGAAAGATTGAAGTTGCGCAGCCGGCCCGGCTCGCGCTTGGCGGCAACAAAAGCCTCGATGTCCGGATGGTCGCAGCGCAGGGTCGCCATCATCGCACCCCGGCGCGCCCCGGCCGACATGATGGTGCGGCACATCGCATCCCACACATCCATGAACGATAGCGGGCCCGAGGCATCGGCGCCGACACCCTGCACGGGCGCACCCTTCGGGCGCAGCGTGGAGAAATCATAGCCGATGCCGCCACCCTGCTGCATCGTCAGCGCAGCCTCCCGCAGATTGTCGAAAATGCTTCCGAGGTCGTCGGCGATGTCGCCCATCACAAAACAATTGAACAGGGTCACGCGGCGGGAGGTCCCGGCCCCAGAAAGAATACGGCCGGCCGGCAGGAACCGGTAGTTTTCCAGTGCCTGATAGAACGGCGCCTCCCAGCGTGCCGGCTCGGCCTCGATCGCCGCCAGCGCGCGGGCCACGCGGCGCCAGCTATCCTCGATGGTGAGATCCACCGGCGTGCCATCGGCCGATTTCAGCCGGTATTTCGCATCCCAGATCTGGGCGGAGATGGGCGCGACCTGCGAGGGAATTTTGCTGCTTGCGTTCATGACTCGGAGCCTAGCACGGCGCGGCCTGGGCCAGCAGTATTGCCCCGCGCGCGGTCTTTCGTTCCGCCTGGCGGCATGCTCCGGTCCTGGCTCGGGCTGCGGCAAAGCGGCAGGGTGCTGCGACGCCGGCGCAATTCGGCGCCCTCCATGGCCGGGATCGCCAAAGCGGCGGAGAGCGGGCGATATCGCATCGCCCCGCGCCTCGCGCTTTCGATCGGCCGCCTGGGCCCCTATAAGGTCGCGCCATGCAGCCCTCCCCTACCCCACCGACCGCGGGCAAGCTCGCCGCCGCCGTAAAATTCCTCAAGGCCGGACGGCCAGCCGACGCCATCTTGCCGCTGCAGGAAGCGGCGGCTACGGACCCGTTCAACGCGACGATCCTGCACGATCTCGGCCTGGCCTGCCTCGAGGTCGGACGCCTGACAGACGCCGTGGAAGCATTCCGACAAGCTGTCGCCAATAATCCGCGCTTCACCGACGCTCATTTCCGCCTCGGGATCGCACTCGAAAAGCTGGGCGATGCCGCGGGCGCCGTGCGTGCCTATGATCGCGCCACCGAATTGCTGCCATCGCATACGGAGGCGTGGTTTCGCGCAGGGGCGCTGGTGTTCACCCTCGGACATAGCGAGGAGGCAGCCGGCTGCTTCCGGCGCGCCGCCGCCACCGGGCCGAAAACCAGCTTCGGGCGGCTGGGTGCAGCGCGTGCCCTCCTGACCGAAGACCGGGATGCGGAGGCCGAAAAAGCCCTGCGGCAGATGCTGGCGCTGGAGCCGGACAATGCCATGGCGCTCGACCTGCTGGGCAATTTGCTGGCCGATGCCGGGCGCTTCGAAGAGGCCAGAACCTATTTCGCGCGCGCGGTCCGCGCCGCCCCGCTGATGGCCGGCAGCTATTACGATCTTGTGCGCTGCTCTCGGGTCGGCCCGAACGAGAGCGATCTGCTCGATCGCATGGAGCGGGCATTGGAGACGCCGGGGCTCGAAGACACGCAGAGCCTGCGTGTATACCTGGCCCTCGGCAAGGCGGCCGCCGATTTGGGCGATCCGGCGCGCGCGATGCGTGCCTTCGATGCCGCCGACGATGTGCGCCGGCGGTTCCGCCAATTCGATTCTGCCGCCTTCGACGCGGAAATCACCCGGATGATCGAGCGTTTCACGCCCGCTTTCCTGGCCGGGGCCGCACCCTTCGGCAATCCAGATGCGACGCCCGTGCTGATCGTCGGCATGCCGCGATCCGGCACGACGCTGATGGAGCAGATCATCTCCAGCCATCCGGACGTGCGGGCAGGCGGCGAGTTGAATTTCTGGAACGATCGCGGCGCGGATTGGGTGGCACGGGGGCCGAAGAGCAATCTGGCGGATTTTCTGTCCGCGGCGTCCCATGACTATCTCCGCGTGCTGCGCGAGATCGGTCCGGAGGCGATGCGCGTGACCGACAAGATGCCGTTCAATTTTCTATGGGCCGGGCTGATCCACTTGGCCTTCCCGCGCGCCACCATCATCCACTGCCGGCGTGCGCCCATCGATACCGCGCTGTCGATCCACCAGACGCATTTCAATCCGCTGCTGGCTTTCCCGACCGGCGGCGCCGAACTTGTGGCTTATGTCCGCAGCTACCGCCGGCTCACCGACCACTGGCGCGCCGTTCTGCCGGCCGACCGGCTGATCGACGTGGAATACGAAAGCCTCACCGCGGCGCCGGAGATCGAAATCCCTCGCATCATCGCAGCCACCGGCCTCGGCTGGAACGATGCGTGCCTGCACCCGGAACGCAACACGCGGGTGGTCAAAACGCCGAGCAAATGGCAGGCGCGCCAAAAGATCTATCGGGATGGGGTGGAGCGCTGGCGGATGTATGAGGCCGTGCTCGGGCCGTTACGTGCACTGATTGAGGATTAAGCAAGGCTTTCTTTTCTGCAGCAAAGAAACACAAGACTTTCGTTCTCCGGCCATGGCCCGGATCGATCTTCAAAAAAGAACGTGGCCGCTTTCGACTTTTCTGACAGTAAGCTGACAATAGAAGCTACATCTAGCTGACGCTGTTCTTGCGCTGCTTAGTATTCCGCTCAACAATTTATCAAATTGTCACAGTTTCAGGCGCGCGGCGCGGCGTGAGGCTGCCTAGAAGGTCTATAGTGCCGTAGCTTCGCGCTTTGCGCTGCGGCCCTATGACTGCAAACTCTTCTGAGAGGTCCACTAATGTCCCGATTAAACCGCCTGCGGCCGCTTGCCGGCCTACTGGCCATGGGGCTCGGCGCACCCGCGCTCGCTGCTCCGTCCCAGCAATTCCCGACCTACACCACCGGCCTGCAGCCGAATGGATCGTATGTGGTGTCGGATGGCCGCGTCATCACGCCGGCCGGCACGCAGGTGGATCTGGGCATACGCGTGCGCGCCAAGGCAATTGCGGTGAACCCGAACCCGGGCACGCACACGGCCGCGGTGCTGGTGATGGGCGCGCAGCCCGTGATCATATTCGACACGCTCACGGGTGAAGTGCTGCAATACTACCTGCCGTTCCAGGATACCTATGGCAGCTATAGCGGCATCACCTACTCCGCCGATGGCAAGTATCTGATGCTGAGCCAAGACAGCAGCTTTGTCACCAGGGCCACCGTCGGGCCGACCGGCTTGCTGACCGACTCCGCGCATATCTCGGTGCCCCCGAGCAACGCGCTGATCAAATGCTTCCCGAACAGCCCAGCCGGGCCTTACGGCCGTGCGTGCGGGACGTTCTACACAACCTACACGTCATATCCCGGCGGCATCGCGATGTCGAAGGACGGCAAGAGCGCCTATGCCCTGCTGAACCAGAACGACAGCTTCGCCAAGATCGACCTGACGCAGAACCCGCCGGTGGTCGCGAGCCAGATACGCGTCGGTAACGCGCCGCACAGCGTGGTCCTCGCCGGCAAATATGCCTATATCAGCAACGAAGGCGGCCGCCCGGCGCAGGCCTCCGACTTCACCATCTACTCGGCCGGCACCCCCATCGTCGCCGATCCGATCAGCGGCGCCGCGGTCACCGGCACGGTCACCGTCGTCGACACCACCAACAGCAAGGTGGCGGCGAACATCCCCGTCGGCCTGCACCCGACGGGCCTGGCCTTCTACGGAAACAGCCTGCTGGTCGCCAATACGTACAGCGACACCATTTCGGTGATCTCGCTCGCCACCAACGCGGTTACCCGCAGCATCAACCTCAACCTGCCGATCGGTATACCGAAACTGGGGTCTGCCTATGGTGCCGCGCCGGTGTCGATCGCGGTCGATCAGCAGGCGGGCGTTGCCTATGTCGCGCTGTATGACGCCAATGCGATCGCTGTGGTCGATCTGACCGAAGGCGTGAAAAAGCCGGTGATGGGCATGATCCCGGTGGCCTACGCGCCGGCCTCGGTGGCGCTCGATGTCTTCCACAAGCAAATCATCGTCGCCAACGACAAGGGCATAGGCACGCTCGGCTCGTTCGAAACCGACCATGGCGTCACCGGCTACAACACCCACCAGGATACCGCCACGGTCAGCATCGTGCCGATCCCCAGCGCCTCGACGCTCGCCACGATGACCCACGAAGTGTACCAGAACAACCACTGGGACCTGACGGTGAACATCGAATCGGCCGCCGGCGGCTCCGCCTCCACGCCGCCGGTGGCGCTGCCCGCGCATATCGGCGATCCGTCGCTGATCAAGCATGTGTTCCTGATCATCCGCGAAAACCGCACCTACGATCAGATCCTCGGCGACGTGACCGCCGGCAATGGCGACGCGGAACTGGCGGTGTTCGGCGGCAAGGACACGCCGAACATGCACAAGCTGGTGAAACGCTTCCCGCTGCTCGACAATTTCTACGATCCGAGTCGGCAATCGGCGGACGGGCACCAATGGATCGTGGAAGCACTTGCACCCTATGCGGATGACATCCAGGCACCTTACTGGATCCGCAGCTATCCGGGCGGCAATGCGGGCGACGCGCTCGCCTACACCAAGCAGGGCTTCTTCTTCCAGGAAGCCGTGGCAGCCGGCCTCTCGTTCAAGAACTATGGCGAGTATGCCGAGAACGAAAGCTGGATCACGCCGCCCGGCAAGCCGAGCTGGTCGCAGCTTTATGCCGATGCGATCGCCTTCGAAACCGGCAAGGAGCCGACGCTCAAATACCAGAACAACCAGACCGCCTATTACGAGGTGCCGGTGGTCAAGAACCACTCGGTGCTGAACTTCCCGCAATTTGACCTGAACATCCCCGACCAGTGGCGCGTGGATCTCTGGGTGCAGGATTTCGATAAAGACCTCAAAAATGGCACAGTGCCTGCCCTCACCACCATGTGGATCATGGATGATCACACGGGCGGCCCGCCGACCGTCGATGCCGAAGAAGCAGATAACGACCTCGCCGTCGGCCGGATCATCGACTACATCAGCCATAGCAACGTGTGGAACACTTCGGCGATCTTCATCGAGGAAGACGACGCGCAGAACGGCGTCGATCACGTCGACGGGCACCGCAGCCCGGGTTATGTCGTAAGCCCCTACGCAGTTCAAAACGGGCCGACCGACCACACCTACTACACGCAGGTGAACATGACTCGCACGATCGAGCAGATTCTAGGGCTGAAGCCGCTGAACCAGTTCGATCTCACGGCCACCCCGATGTTCACCGACTTCACCAACACGCCGAACTTCACCCCCTGGGATCACGTGCATAACGATGTGCCGCTCACTCTGGGCGTCACCGCGCAGGCAGCCCCGGTAAACGACCTGGAGAAGGAATGGCGGGCGGCCAAGAAAAAGATGTTCGCCGGCAAGATGCAGAAGCCGGACGCGGAAGATCCGGATACGTTGAACCATCTCATCTGGTATGAAGCCACCGGTTTCGTCCGCCCCTACCCGGGCGAGAAGAAAGTGCGCCCACCGTCTGAATTCGCCGACCGCATCGCACACCCGCCGGCCGGTGACGACGACTAATTTCTTCGCTGAGCCTTGCAATGAAAATACCCTCCCGCCGCAAGGCGGGAGGGTTTTTCATGCGCATGCCCAATGGCCCCGCAGCATGTTCCCCCGCGGCGCATCGAATGCCCCGCCCCCAAAAACACCATCCGCACAAAAACAAGTTGCCTAGCTCCCCCCATTACGTTCATGCTTTGTTCCGTAACAAACCAACCGGACCCCAAAGCCCCTGAACGCCATCCCGCCCAGCAACCTGGCCGCGTTCCTCGCCGACCACATCGCCAAGG